>Ga0214474_1000069_pt1 | contig 55305 bp, 81 predicted proteins | sample RVTome_2_FD_187335 | JGI IMG/M metagenome (GOLD analysis project Ga0214474, IMG submission 187335) | Soil microbial communities from uranium-contaminated site in the Upper Colorado River Basin, Wyoming, United States - RVT95D214 HiSeq ... | reverse complement strand
CTATAGTAGAGGTAGAGGGTACAGGGTGGATAACAAGTAGCACCACTAAATCCTTAGCAGGAGGTTGGTGGTTTTTTTCCGTATCCCATGCATCAGCTTCTGATGTGGTGTTTGGGATATCCAATAGTGCTATGTCCGTAGTATTTGCAGGTGATGGTTCAAGCGGAGTTACGATATGGCAACCTCAAGCAAGTACCTCCGTGTTGTATGATACCTCTTTAGTTTCCACCACCACCGCAGCAGTAACCCGCAACAAAGATCAAATCTACCTACCCGCTTCACTTGTTCCCAACGAGTTAAAGGACAGTGTAAAATTCACATTGTACCCTGAATGGTCTTCTGATCAAGTTACTACTGGCGATATCCGTAATATCTGTGAGTACGCGGACACTACTCAAAATATACAGTGCTATTACGACGGTAACGATAAGAAAGTGAAGGTAGTGGGTAGGGCTAATACAATTATAAGTGGAGGTGGAGCAGGGATGGCAGCCTTTGCTCGAAACGCTACCACTTATTTCTATACCGACACTAACGCAATGGTACTAAAAAGTCAACCGATCGAAGGAGGACCTACATCTACTCTATATACCGCGCTTACCAGCATTATTCAAGGATTGTGTGTTAATTCTACGCATGTTTATTTTTTCGTTTACGCCGGTGTTGATAAAGGACTCTACAGATGTGGACTAGATGGATCAGACCTAACATTACTAACCGGTTCTGTAAGTAACCCGCATAAGTGCGCGATTAATTCAACAAAAGTGTATTGGGCAGATCAAGGCAGCGGAAAAATAAAATCTTACACGCTGGTTGGTGGGGCGGTAACGGATGAAAGAACAGGTTTAGGAACTCCTTATGGCTTGGCTATTGATGGCACTAATATATACTGGTCCAACAATACCGACAAAATCCTATATGCACCTATAGCAGGAGGTGCGGAAGTGGAACTTGTGTCGGGGCTTACAGATGTGCGTGCTATAGCGGTGGATGATATAAACATATACTGGAACAACGACGCCGGTGGAGTGTATTTTGCTCCTTTAGCTACAGGTACTCCGATCACTACACTTACTACAGGAGAAACCGCGTCGAAGGGTGTTTTTATATATGGATCTACGCTATATAACGTGGCGTGGACAGTATCACGGGTTATATCCATTTTCAAATCTCCCTTCAGTTCAGGTGCAACCACACATAGCGCTTCACAAAAACTAGAAGTTACTCTCAATAGATTAGCTGGTACGCTAAAGCTTGGTGGATTTACTACAGGTGATGGTACTACAGTTGGTATTAGTTGGAACAGAACTGATTCTAACCTTTATATCGGGATGGACGCTACAGAGAGTAAGCAGTGGGATGGCTTGATAGGTGAACCGGAGATGCTAGTGTGAAATTGATGCACATTTTTACTAAATAAAATTTGTTGCATTTCTGCCTACTAGTGCTATAATAAAAGTATGGGCGATCTAAACTATAGGTACCAAGTAGCTTTTAATACATTTGTTGCCGCAAAAGTGAGATACCATAGAAGCTCCACTATGGAAGAAGAGATGCATAATTTTGATGCCTACATGGTAGCACAACAGGAACTAAACAAAGTTAAACAAGAGTTATATAATAAATAATGGGGAAACAAAATAAAGAACAGACCACAATAAGTAGGCAATTTAGGGTATTTTTTCGATCTCTCCAACAAGAGTTAGGAAGAGGTAAAACTAAATATAAAATACTACTACTGAACAATAAGACAGTACTTTATTTTTTCAACAAAATTACTGGAGATGTAAATTCAGTGCGATTAACTATTTTTGCTGCACCCCGTTCGCCAGAGTCTAAGTGCCCTTTCATTGTTACTATTGATGTAAATGACTCAAGTTTGTACAATACGGATGAATTGGTTAAAAAGACTCGTAGTAACAGTTTTAAGAAATTTGAACATCAACACGATGTGTTTAACGTGCAAATTCAAGCAGTTCCATCACAACTGTTGCACCTAATTCCTTGGATTACAGGTGTTATAAAGGCTAATGAAAGTGGTGACTCCTCTTTTATAGTGAAGCCAACAGCGCCCCTATTCGTTACCACAGAAATTGGACCTAATAAAAAGAATGTGGTATGGACTATTACAGCAGGGTTAGCGTGGAAAAATTACAAAGAGAATCAAAAATAAATTGACTTGTAGATAAAATTTGGTATAATATAGGAGGACAAATTAATGATTTAGAAAAGAATTTAGTTAAACCTTAAAATTATGATTGTGAGGTGAGAAGGACTCTTTTTAGGGATGGGGGATGCTAAAAAAATAATGCGTACTATAGCAGAAAAATTAATAAAAATTGCAATAGGTAAAGGATGGAAAAATAGTCCAAGATTAAAGCCTATTAGTAAAGCACCAGAAGATCGAAGTAATGTAGTAGATAAGGTAATTAAATTACAGTACGAAAGTCTTAAATTAAAAGAAAGGCTTTCAGAGATTGAAAAAGAAATAGTTAATCTTGGTGGAAAAATAGTTAGTGAAAAAAATAAAGAGTTAGAACTAGATGTTTTAAAAGAATTAAATAAATAAATCGGTTTCAATAAAAATTTTGATATAATAAAAGAAGGAGAACTGTAGTGATTTTATCAATAGCGGAATTAATTATTTCTTTTTTGCTGGGTGCTTTAGTGACTGCTTATGTGGGATTTTGGTACCATAAAAAGTTAGCAGTAAAATATTTAAAAATTGTCAATGAAGGGGACAATGAGGGAGAGATTAGAGAAAACTTACTAAAATTTGTAAAATAACTTAGGAGACTTTTTAATGATTAGAAAGCTGAAATTTGCACTAGCTGGATACTTTAGATCTCCTGCAAAATCGTACTTTCAGTGGAAAAAGGAAAATTGGCACTGGTTTCCTATCCCGTTTCGTAATCAAAGTAAAAGTAGGATAGAAAAATAGGATTTGCTGACGTGCCATGCGCACGACCAGTTCCGAGGTCCTGGGGAGCAATCCCTAGGACCTCAGCTTTTAAATTGACAAATTTCGATCTCATGCTACAATAGTGGTATGAGATCTGTATTTTTACCCATAGTTTTCTTGTTTCTAACGAGCGACCACGCCTATCCAATTCATGACATAGTTTACGAAACCACGGATAGCTGGAATTACGTGTTTCATGGTTATTACCGCGTTACTAAAGAATGCGAAGATTACGTTAGAACAATACCGGTCAAGTATGTAGATCACGTAAGCGATAAGTATTGTGTACCTGGAGAGGGTTATTATGTTGTAGCTTGTACTGTGGTAGAAATTAAAAGTAGTGGAACTTTAGGTAAAGCTACAATATACGTAAGAGATGATATGAATGACGCGGAACGCGAAGTTTCGCTAGCGCATGAATACATACATTTGTACACAATTTGTGCATTAAATATTCGTAACGGGGATCAAAACCATATGTGTCCTCTCCTTTGGAGATGCCCTGGTAGTGTGGAGCAGGATGTGGGTACAAAATTAGGGATTAAAGAAGTGGAAGATGATGGGTTTACGGGAAAATGCATTCCTTTACCTAAAAGATAAAAAATAATTGTAAAGAGTACATAGAAGGTAACACAACACTTTATAGATTGGGACGAACGGACGGATTAGATTGAGACTAAGGAGAACTTATGGATAAAAAGTATTGTGAATCGAACTGCCCCCATTTATGCTTAATGGGGGATAATACTACAGGCACAAGTATAACCTTTACTGCTTGTAGGAAGTTTAGTGATATAAGTACCTGTGTTTTTCTAAAAAATGATCATTTAGGTTCAGTAAAGTGTTCCCAATGTGTGAAAACAACTTGGATTGATAACCATCTGTACAATCACGAGAAGGTTTGTAAATTGCCCTTTATTCGTGTAAAATTACTTACAAGCAGTGCTAAAATACCCCGTCAATCCACACCAGGCTCTAGTGGGTATGATCTTTTTGCAGATGAGTCTGTGGTCATCGCTCCAGGATTTCATAGGCTTGTTAACATAGGTATATCTATAGAGATACCTTTTGGTTACGAGGGGCAGGTAAGGTTCCGTAGTGGTTTAGCTTCTCATTACGGAGTTGTAGTACTTAATAGTCCTGGGACCCTAGATTCAGATTACCGTGGAGCTGTAAAAGTAATGCTACAAAACTTTGGATCTTCTCAGTTTGAAGTAAATAAAGGAGATCGTATTGCTCAACTGGTAATAGCTAAAGTGGAACATATGTCTTTTGAGGCTGTAGAGGATCTTAGTGAAACCAGTAGAGGAGATAAAGGATTTGGGTCCACAGGGGTGTAGTTTATAATCGGTCGATTATTTCTTTGTTTCGGTAGATTATCGGTCGATTATTTCTTTGTTTCGGTAAATTATCGGTTGATAACAAAAAAGCCCAAAATAATGTTTTTGGGCTTTTTCGATTTAATTCATTAACTGTATGAAATTGTTACAATTTTAGTATTGTGAATGGTGGAGATACTCCGGGTGAAAAAGCGGAGGCTACATCTAACGCCATTTTTATTCTTTTTATAGGATCTTGACCTTTTGTGGAAAACATGGATCCAATGGCATAACTAGATCCGGATCCGATAGCATTGAAATTATGAATACTTTTCAATACATGTAAAGTATTTTCGATAGAATATAGATTTCCTTTATAACCTAATAAAAAATCTCCACCTACATCTGCATTACTCTCATCAAATTCGTTATTGCTGAAGCATATTTTTATGTAGTCAATAAAATCTGTGGTTAGGTAAGCGAGATCGTTTTTACTTTTTCTATGCTTAGGTGGAACAAATTTGTATTGTAGCAGCTGCCCCATTCTAAAAGAAGCGGAGTACCCAATTAAAAAGTTTTTATTCATGAACACTTTGGGGTTACTTATCGCATATTTATCCGTATCGGTAGAGGCAGCGCCATCGCCACCAAGATAAACTACCCCATCTTCCACTAATCCAGCTATACAAGTCATGTTTTAGTATGTCCCCGCCTACGAGGCGCTGAGGTACCTTTTATGACACCTTATAGTTAAATAACTATGGTGACAAAAGTAGCGGAGATATTTTAGGACTTAGTCTATATTATTAATGTAAGCTATTGATATTATTGATTAATTTTTATGTAATATCTTCAATAATATCTTTAATGTGGAGCAAAAGTTCTTTGGCACTATAGTTTGTTTTTATGAATTCATATCTATACCACTTTATCTGAGTTCTGAAGCAAATCCTATATGTACATAAAAGTTTGTATCGAAATGATCACTTTGGATGTCACTATCGTCGTAATTATAGGCCACTATACTTCTTAGCACATTAAGTATATTTTGCGCCTCCACGGTATATTTTGATTCTCTATTTTTACAAATTGGTAAATAAGTTCTGGGAGGGAAGTGCTTGGTTTGTTTGCCCCACTCTGGGTTTCGTACAACAAAATCTCCAACATCTTTAACTATAACAGTGATGGATCTTCCACCAGCATATTTTTGGCTAGTTAATGATATTTTTATATTTTTGGGAAGTGTGTAGTTATGGATCTTTTTACAGATCCTTCCAACTACCTAATGACATAGACGAAGAAGGTGTGATGGCTAAGTACGAGAATGGAGTACTTACACTTACATTACCTAAAGAAGAAAAAAGTAAAGGTAGAGATATAAAAGTACTGAAAGCGTAAAAAGCGCTATAAAAATTGTAAAAGATACTAAAAGGTATCCCAACACCTTATAGACTGGGACTAAAAGGGGTGGTATAAATGTACTGTCCCTTTTTGTTTTATAATTTTTTGATTTTTGTAAAACAGGCACTAAAACAAAATGCAAAATATTGTAAAAATGCTTGCATAGATGTAAAACTATGCTATATTACACAGATAGATAGCAAAGAAAGAAATTTTGGTATAAAAAATTGTAATTTTGATAAGAAAAACTGTGATAAGAAACACTTTGGAGTTTCCGTGGGTATTTGTGGCAGTTTGACCTTTGGGTGTGGTAAGTTGGACGAGTATGGCTATTGGGAATATCCTTGTACTACTCGCGCAAGAGAGCATGAACAAAAGTATCCCGAAGATGGTCCTTGTTGTCCTTTTAACGAAAAGCATATTGCAGAATTGCTTGCTACAGTTGTTCCAAAAAATGCAAAATAAAATAGCACAAAATATATTATTTTTATTATTTATTATTTTCGTACCAGGTGCAATTTTGGTCCTATTGTTTGGGTTATTTTATAAAATGAACAAAAATAAAAAGTTGACAAAAAATTAAAATTGTTGTATAATAAAATTACATGCCATGGATAAACTACTGACTCCTATACTTCCACCTCCATTGGATAAAAGAACAGGCAAAGTCACTGTACCATCTTTTGCGCTACCGAAGTATTATATCAAAACTATGCATGACCCTTACGTGAATCCTGTAGAGGATTCTATAACAACTTCTTTAATACCACCAAAATGTGGGAAATCTAAATAACATCATGGATATTAAAAAATTAAGCAATTGCGCTACTAGTATAATTAAATTTAAACATATTTCAGATTTTGGTGCAGAAGATCTTAAATTTGATACTTTTGTTTTCGATTTAGCACAAATTTGTACAGAAGATGCTATATTGGATGGTAACAGAATAAGCGAAGCGCTATTGGAGGTAGAGAGGTTTGATAAAAGTATTAAATTCAAAGTGTTAAAACAATAAAAAATATTTTTGGTTGTAAAGAAAGGGTATGAGTAATGAAAAAACGAAATAGAAAGAATCTAAAATTAAGTGACGAAAAAAATATATTTCCTCGCGTGGAGGGAGAACTAGATACTTACTTGTATTACACATTAGGTATTTATGGGGATACGCTCCAAATGAGCGGGTGTGTGGAAGCAAATAATGCCCAAGAAGCTGTTGACATAGTAGTTTCAAAGCTGGAAGAGCCCGGTAGTATATCTTTACATGGCTACTCTTATGATGGTGCGAGAGTATTTGTAAGATCTGTGGATAATAAAGAACGAGCCCAAAAAATTGTAAAAGTAAAATTGTCCTAGCAAGGACTAAAAATTTTTTGTTACTAAATAAGGAGAAAAATATGGACGCAGAAGAGGTACAGTTTCAATTTAAACTAGATAGATTAGTTCGTTTTATGCCTAATACTCCTAATAGTTTGGACTATGTGGAAATGGTAGAAAAATTGTATAGCGAGAGAGAAAGTTTGCTTTGTAAATTAGAGACAGCAGAACACGACTTAGAAGAGCAGAAATCAATAAATAGCAACCAGGAAGACGAATTATATACACTAACTGATAAAGTGGAAAGATTGGAGGAGGTTAATGCTGATTTAGAGAAAGAGTTTGAAGAAATTAGAGAAAAGTGGATTGTTCTAGAAAAGAAGTACAACGCTTTACTAAAAAAGTGTGTACTAACTTCGTAATTAAGTTGATATTTTTGCTTTTTGTGCTATAATAAAATATATGTGTAAAAAGGATAAAGCTTTGATTTCTGTTTTACATTATTTATGTAATAAACAACTTATTGAAGAAAAGGTAGCAGAAATTCTGGTTAGTGCCAAAAAACGTTACCCCAAAAGGATTCTTATTTCTGGTACTGCTGTAACTGTGTGTTTTGGATGGGAAGAAAAAGTATACAAATTCTTGCACAAGCATCGAGTGTTGTTTTTGTTTGCTAGCGGGAAGGAAAGAGGGGAAACGTATCAAAGTTTAGGCTCTTTTGGATGGAATCCAGATTTTATAATTGGAAATGATATTGTAGAAGTTAAGGGAGCAAAACCCGCGTTACAAAAATTTAATAAGAAGCAATTGCCCGCCTTTAGAAGTAGTGAATACGCAAAACAGTATAATTTGTATTTATGTGGGAAAAGGGCTATGAAAAACCTTAAAAATTGTAGTAATTACGCAGAATTTTTGCAACAATGTAGGCTAGTTAGTTCCGCGACAAAATAGGGAGACAAGTCAATTACCCACCCCATCGGGGTGGGCTTGTAAGTGATTACGAGATAGGTGAGGTAGTAATACTAATCTAATAATTGATTAGAGGGCTTTTTAGGAAACTGAAATGCAGAAGTTAACAACAAAGTTGAAGAACGTACCAGTGGATGCTCCACAAGTCCTTTGCTCTACAAGACTTGGTTTAAACAGAGATCAAAGTCTCAGTGATCAGTGCAGTTCTGAGAAGAACAATAGTTCTAAGAAGAACGAACAGACTAATAACAACCTCGAAGTGGATTTACCTGTTCGTGAGAACAGGCTGGGCTTGCGAGTCCCAGTTACTGGAAAGCCAGGTAAACTTGTTTTGAAGAGTTCAAGTTATAAAAACTCTTCATTTATTAGTAATGAAAAACATTAATGTGGATCAGTTAACGCGATTCATCTCACCCATAAATGGGTGGGTTTTCTCGCTACGGAATGATAATGTGTGATAAATCTGCAGAAGTGTTTGGTGCCTATATAAGATCACCAGAATTGCACAATGGCTTAATAGTATTTCAATATCATATTGTGTACTCTAATGGTTTTATGTGTGAGTTAAAACGAGTAGAAAGTCAAGTTCTGTCTCCGTTAAATGTGGTAGAAAATGTAGAGTATTTTGCGTCTGCTTGTGGAATTGATCTAACTTAATACATGGGCGTCAAAAAGCAAAAAATAACCGAAGTTGATGTAGCCACACCTGTAGTAGCATGGTTACAAAATAATAACTGGGAAGTTTATAAAGAAGTTGAAGGTCCTGGGGGGAGAGCTGATATAGTTGCTATTAGAAGGACCAGTAAAGGGTCTCTAGTAACTTGGGTTGTAGAAGTCAAAACTAGTGCGTCATTAACTTTGCTAGACCAAGCAGTTAATTGGATCTCCTGTTCTCATTACGTATCTATTGCAACGCCTGTATTAAAGAATTGTAATAAAATAGTGAGATTAACTTGTTTTAACTATGGGATTGGTCATTTTGAAGTAAAGTGTAGCGGTGAGCATGGGGAGATAAGGGGAGTAAAGTACCCCTCTTTACATCGAAATAAACATGCTGTTGCTCAACTGTGGAAAGATAGGTTATACGAATCTCAGAAATTAAGTATTGCTGGAAATAATAAAAACCAATATTGGTCCAAATACAGAGAAACTTGTAGAATGTTGGCAGAATATGTGAGTACACATCAAGGGTGCGGGTTAAAAGAAGCTATAGACAATACGAATCATCATTACGCAAGTACTCAAAGTGCAAGATCCTGTTTGCTAGATTTACTAAAAAAAGACGTAGTGTACGGGTTAAGAGGTGAATTTGTCGGTAAAGAGATAAAACTGTACACTAAGTAATTTAAATGGAAAAGTCCTTGAAACATATTTTTGCTTCAAGGACTTTTTGTGTTTAACTGTATTTTTAAGATGCGAGTATCCTTTTTGCTTTAGGGTTATCAAGAAGATTTTTTAGTTTAGCCCTAGCGCTTTCTTGATCAAAAGTAGCTCCAAGTTCTCTTTCCCTCTTTTTACGCCACGTGAACTCTAGTTGTTTTTTATCTTCTTGTTTTATGTCCCCTTTCCAGTCTAAGGTATACCCTGGAAGAATAGCATCTCCGAGTTGAAGATAGTGTATTTTGTGCCCATCTTCGTAAGTCTTTGTTTTCTTTTCTAAGTTAATCCATGGAGGAATCACCTTTGCTGCTTTTTCTTCTATAATTTTGTACTCTTCTGCTAACTTTTTAAGTTGTTCTATTTCTGCTAGTAAAACTTTTTTCTTTTTAGCAACACCTACTTTATTCTTCATTTCACGTAGCAGTTCCGCCGAATCCGTTCTCATACAACCAGTACCTACCACGATATGCTTACCATTACCTAGTGCCACTTCAGCATGAACTTCGTGAGGTTTCCCACATCTAGCGCACTCATTAGAGGTACCACTACCGGGGATAGGGTACCATTTATCGCCTCGCTCCTCATATTGACGGGTATCCACTACAGAAACGATTTTGACGATTTTATTATCGTCATTCTCTTCTGCTATCTTGATGAGGGAATTGGCTATTAATACAAGATTCATGGCATTAAGTTTACATTTTTAGCAAATTATTGATATATTGGTTGTATCTATTGACCCAGAATTCTGGAGTTGAGCCAATCTTTTCAGCTAGTAATTTGGCTACAGGTTCTGTTATTTCTAACTCACCGGTTAGTAATTTATAAAAAGTCTTTTTGTCAAGACCTAGAAGTTCTCTTATCTCTTGTCTGGTATTTAGTCCTTTTTCTTTACAAACATCTATTATTGTGTTGATGGGAGGATTTGGTAATTCGTTAGCTATCTTTTTTAACTTGTTGGCGATAATTTGTAATTTCATCTTGTCATACTCCTTGCAAAACTCTTTATTTTTTAGTCGTTCCTGTACGTAGGTATAGAATGGCGTATTTTTTATCATCTGTATTCTATAAGTTTCGGTTGCAGCTTCGAAATCCCGTAACTTTGGTAAGCTCTAGTTAACGCTTCCGCTGCCTCTTCTTTAGTTCTAGCCCCTATCAGGGTAAGCATATCTCCAGCCACGTCTTCTGCAAAGACAGTAAATCCTTTTTTTCTCATTTGGGACGCCCACAATTCTGACTCATTGCGTTTATTCCACCCAAACTGCTTTACGTTTATACTACGAGGTATAAGGCTTACTAACGCTAACTTTTTGATTTTACGAGCTATTTTGGTTAAAGACATATTAGGCGCTCCCTATCGCTACAGTAATTTTAAGTGTTCTTGTTTCAAATTAAAGTTCTTTGCTAAAAATTGGATTGTGTATTCATCAGATAAATTTATTATTTTTTCTTCTAATTTTTCCGCCATATCAGGGTCAACCGATTCAAGCACTTTAAGTATTTGTACAAGTGTTTTAGCCAAAGGTATTGCTTTTCTACTAAGTACTTTGTACGTGGCTAAGTCATCCTCTGTATAAGCAGGTAGGTCGTCCCAATCAATGCGATCGTAAGGATCCCCATTAGAATCGGTTAATGTGTCGTGTAGGGAATTCGCAGTTTCTTTTATCTGGGACCCGATTTTGTTATACTCGGTTACAAATTGTAACCCTCTGTTATATAATTGTTCTGTATTCATATCATTCTTCCCTTAATGGATCCACAGCATCTGTTCCATCACTATCACTATATACTACTGTAACATCACCCCTATGTCCAGGTGTTTTTATATTGTTACTTGACTTTTCTTTACCCTGATTCAGTAGTTCCGCATCCGTTTGCGCCGATCTTATTTGGTACGGAGGTAATGCACAGGTATCCTGTACACCTATAGGTATTTTCATATAAGTTTCTGTATCCTGAATCTTTCTGCACGTGATATCCCAACTGGTAAGTAGTCCTAAAGGCTTATTATCGGAATAATCTATAACTTTCCAACGAGTACTATCTTGTAAATTTACAACAAAATCTTCGTTGTTAATATTTTTTATCGTGTTGTCGAGATAAAAATGTACTGTAGTCCAACTCTCAATGATACCAAATTCTTCCAGTGTCATACTTTCGGTGACACGAGGTGTATCTGCCCTCACGGCAGTAATTCGTAACAATTTGTAGGATATTCTAATGTTTTGTAGTTTGGGTAAAGGCGCTTCAGGGGTATGTCTTTTGAATATTATTTTTACCTGAATTGTATCATTATGCAGTCTGTTTTGTAAATTTTCTTCAGTAAGAGTAACATAATCTGCTTCTAAAGGTAATTTTATCAAGTACTCTATTTTAGTACCAGGAGGTTGGTAATCGTTTATTTGGAGCACGTCTAAAATACCTACATTTTGTGTTATAGGTATAGTAAATTCCATAGTGCCATACACCGCAGTAGGTAGTAAAGAGTAGCAATAAGGTCTACTGGGATGGGTGTAGTCAACCTCTACGTTTGCCCCGCTTACGTTGGGATAAGTGGCGTCTATAGAGATAGTACGGGTACCTCTCTTGTTAAATCCGCCAACGATTCCTGAGCCCATACACACTTGGCACAGTCCTTGCGGGTCCTCTTCCACGGTCCAACAGGAGCACCTTCTACCTGACTTCAGTCGTTGAAAATATTCTATCCATACTGGAATTACGTTGGTAGCATTTCTAGCTTTTTTGGCAATAATGGGGATTAGCTCTTCCCTAGCTCGTCTTTGAGGAAGGTCGTCTAATATGTCTGTATTAGTTGCAACGTAGCTGGAATTTTGTACTCTGTATAATTTTGACGACATACTTTATTGTCTGAAAAAAGTTGTTATTTAATAGAAAGGCTTAGTATTAAATAACTAGGTTATTTTGATATTAGTAGTCTTTTTCCTTGGCTGTACCGTAGGTAGGAACAAAAGGAACTATTTTAGAGAAAAAGTTAGTTGACAATTCCTGAAGTAGTTCTATAATATAGAAAGGAAGAATTCGTGATGAAAAATATAATAAGTGAAAAATTAATTAAAATTGCTAATGATGTAGGCAAAGAATCTTTAGTACAACAAATTAGACGACTCAACAGGAAAAACAAACCAGTAAGACTTCATTTAAATCTTCAAGGAGCCAATCTTAGTGGAGCCGATCTTAGTGAAGCCAATCTTGGTGGAGCTAATCTTGAGGGATCCTACCTTCAGGGAGCTAATCTTGAGGGAGCCCATCTTGAGGGAGCTAATATAAAAGGAACTATTTTAGAGAAAAAGTAAAACATAATTAGCAAAATTGTTATTAAATATTGTAGTAGTTGTTGATTGTTGTAGGTTAGAGGAGTGGTTCCTTGCTGGGCTCATAATTTTGAGATGTGTGTTCAATCCACACACCCGCTACTAAATTCTAGTATATAAAAACAATGTTTATTTTTGCTGTGGTTCCTTTAGAGGTTTGGGTATTCTGGATAATCCCAGTAATTAAGTTGATTTCAATTATCCGCCACAGCTTTTAATTACTTAAAAATGGAGATATAAATGACTACACCATTACTGGTACCACGTTCAGTTATTAGAGGAGCTATTGCCACATTCGATCAATTATTTGTGGAGGCTGATGGGACTCCATTAACTCCAATAGATCCCGCTATTTACCCTTCTGTATCTATTATAGACCCAACAGAGGAGGTTTACCAGACAGGCCACGCTACTTATATGGGTGATGGGAGGTGGAGGTACGTGTGGAATTGCCCAGCCGACGCTCCTCTGTCTGATAACGGGATGACTTGGAGACTTGATTGGGTCATGGTAACAGGAGGGTCTCAACAAGTACAATTGGGTCAAAATTTTGACGTTATTGATCGTATTGAATCAGATCCTAGTGAAAGGTCATATATACAAATATGTTTAAATGAGGGTACGGAGAGACTTATAGTAAAGTTTAGGGAACCACAAGAAACAGTAACACTATTCCTTAAAGGAGGAGATGTTACTCCTGTTAATCTAAGTAGTAGAATAGTACATGTGCAACAAGACGGATTCCATGTGTACTACGCTGATACTGACGCATTAAGCTATGGCTGCTTTTTAGCCACTTGGCGTTGTAGACAATCTGCATTATCCCCATGGAAAGTTTATGTGCAACAAATAAGAGTACCTGAAGATATATTTTGGAACACTCAACCGAATCTTAGAATGATGATAGATAAGGTGCAGAAGAAAGATGGTCATGTTCAATCTTATAGTGATGCTGATATGTACTTTTATTTACAATCTGGTGCGGAGATAGTTAACGGAGTTCTTCCAATGACGGGATGGCAATTAAATTCGTTTCCGATGTCGTACGGGATGGGTATTTATTTAGTTGCTGCCTCAGCTTGGGTTGGGTTAATGGCTCAATCAATAGCGGAAACGGAGCTTGCTTTTTGCTTTAGTGGAGATACTTGGATATTAACTTCAACAGGATTAAAACAGATTAAAAATCTAGTCGGAGACTTGCCCCCCGGATTTCATGATTTACAGATAGAGATAATGACACCAGAGGGTCCACGTTTTACTTCAAAAGTTTATGTATCAGAAGACGTTAGAACGCTAACAGTTAAAACAGAGCATGGTTATGAATTAACATGTACACCAAATGAGCCTCTTTTAGTACTAACTCCTGATTTAGATTTAAAGTGGGTAACTATAGAAGAATTAAAAATTGAAGATACTGTAGCTATTTTTAGAGATAAAGTTTCAATAACTAAGCAACAGGAGTGCTGTGATTTTTCAAATAGAGCGAAAAGTGAACATTATGTAACAGCTTGGAGTCCTTCAAAAGTACCAAACGAATTGACCCCAGAGTTGGCAAGATTACTAGGTTATTTAGTAGCAGAAGGTTCCTGTAAATCAAATGATACATTTGAATTTTGTAATTGTAGTGATGAACTTCTTTTAGACTATAGCAAATGTGTCGAATTTGTTTTTGGTAAAATTCCTAAACCAAATGGTAGTTTAATTACTAAAGCTGGTAAAAATCTTAGATATTTGCGTGTTAGCAGCGTGATAGCTAGAAAAATTTTATATTACTTAGGATTAAATTATGTAGGATCTAATTTAAAAGAAATTCCTTGGTCTATTATGGAATCTTCTGATAAAATTGCTATAGAATTCTTGAAAGCATTTTTTGCTGGTGATGGTAGTTCGTGCCTTGCGAGTACAAATAAGGGATATAAAACAGGATTTGGTTCTTTTTGCTCAAGTTCAGATAAATTATTAAAACAGATTCAAATACTTTTGTTACGTCTTGGTTGTGTAAGTAATTTAAAAATTTATAAAACACTTTGTGGAGATGATGAGTTAAGCATGTTACTTACTGCAGTAGGAGAGCATATACTTAAAGAAGGGTATTCTAAAAATAATGAAATTTTTAAAAAGTATAAAATATTATCAAATGCTTTAAATGATGAAGGCTATCAAATAGGATTAAATAAAGTTACAGGGCAGTTGCACCTTAGGGGACCTAGTTGGGATTTTTATATAAAAAATATAGGTTTTTGTGATTCTAGAAAAGAAAAAATAGCCCTAGATAATCAAGCTGCCTACAGGTTTTCTCAATGGGAGGCTTTACCTTCTTTTGTTCGTGTTTATTTAAATGAAATTACGTCAAGATATAAACACACAGGAACTTCTAAAGGTTATTATAAATGTATTGATGGTGATCTTAGACGTTTATGCCTTTCCTTAAGATATGGAACAACAATTGACCCATCTTCTTATAATATTCAGTATGACCACATACAACAATATATAGATAATTGTGGAGATAGTATTAGTTTAGTTGACCCTTCTTTATTATATAGATTACAACGATTATTGAAATATAATTTTCAATTTGAAAAAATTGTTAGTATAGAAGAAGCAGGAAATCAAGTTACTTATGATGTATGTTTGGATAATACACAAGATGATTTGCCTCATGCTTTAATAGCTAATGGTTTTGTTGCACATAATACATACAGCGGGCAAACCACGACACTGGATATCAATCGTGAGGCGGGGTATTCTGCTGCTGCGGATAAACTAATGACATTCATAAAAGAGAATCTTCATATTGTAAAAGAGAATATGTTACGCAGGTCAAGTGTAGGTGCAGGTGCGTCCCGCAGTTACGATTTCGGACTTTCCAGCTTAGTAGCGAAAGTCCAAACCGTAAATGCGGGGCAGAACAGCGTTCTCCCGCTGCTTTCGAGGCTGGGCTTTATTTAATGAATGATATCAACTAGTTATGCTGCATATCAATTTAATAAAAAATTTCCCTCTTCCTCCTTTGTATGATGAAAAAACAGAAAATAGAGTCTGGAAAACGTATGTTTTATTTGACCCACGAGACCCGTTTGCTATGAGATATGCCGGTATTACTTTTGGTACTCTTAAAAATAGATATATTAAACATATATCTAGATCCAGAAAAGTTAAAAAAGAATATTGCAGTAAGTGGACAAGAAAGTTACTAAAAGAGGGAGTTAAACCAGAAATAGCTTTATTTGAAACAGGAAAAGGGGTTGAAAAAGGTTTTGATGCCGAAATTGCTCTTATTGCTTTGTTGAAAAAGTTTGGGTGTAAATTAGTAAATACTGCATTAGGGGGAAGAGGTTGTGTTGGATATAAACGTACTAAGGAACAAAAAGAGGTCATATCAAAAAATAGTAAAAAGATGTGGGAAAACCCTGAGATTAGAAAAGCTATAATAGAGGCATGTACAGGAAAAGAGACATCAGAAGAAACACGTAAAAAGCTATCTGTAGGAAGTAAAAAAAGATGGGAAAAGGAAGAGTTTCGTAAGAAAATACTGGATACTATTAGGACGGAGGCACATCATAAAATGTTAGTTGAAAATACTACTAAATTTATGAAAGAGCATCCAGAGATTCGTAAGCAAATAGCGGAAAAAGTTTCAAATTTATGGAAGAATGAAGAGTATAGAGATAGCCAGCACAACTCTCGTAAAAACAGTGATAAAATTAAAAAATTAGTAAAAATCTTAGTTGAATTTACGGAATTACATAAAAAGTCGGTAACTTGTATGGGAACAGGACAAGTGTTTTCTTCTATGAAGGAAGCTTGCGATGCTTTTGGTTTAAAATCTAGAGGTGCTGTTGGGGATGCTATTAGGAGGGGAAGAAAAGCTGGAGACCATTATTGGAAATACACAGAAGACCCCGATCCTACTTATAAGAATAAAAGAAAGAAGGCAGTCCAATGTATTGAAACAGGACAAATATTTGAGTCTGCTGTGGAAGCTTCCTTATTTTTAGGACTAAATAAACAAGCAATTTCTGTGGCTATTAGTAATAAGTATGCTGCTGGTAGTTTTCACTGGAAATATGTGGAAGGGGGTATGCCAAATTTTAAACCTAGATGTAAAAAACCGGTTATATGTATTGAAACAGGACAAATATTTGAGTCTGCTTCTTCCGCCTCTAAATTTATAAAATCTTCTTATATAACCTCAGTTCATGCTGCCATTAAAACAAAAACTAGAGCAGGAGGCTATCATTGGGAATATATTTAGAGTAGTATCTCCTTATCCCATTGTTCTATCAATCTATTAATGCAGTTACCCAAGTCTTTACATTCAGTATCATAACCAAATCACTACAGTCTAAATCGTAGCAGTACCAAATTTTCTTAGTTCTTACAACTCCGCTACTCCAGGTTTTATAACTAATATGAGTAATGCCAATATTTGTAACGGGTGTGGGATGAGACACAATAATGAACTACCTACTGTTATTTGTAAGAACAACAATAGTAGAACTGCTATAGTTTATTTATGTCAGCAGTGTGCGGAAGAAATACTACGAAAGATGCAAATACAAGTGGGGTTGAAATAGAGGTAAAATGCTAAAAATTACAAATTTTATACTATTTTTGTTTTTAGTAATTTTTATCCCAATTGGGTGTGTTACCACATATAAAGCAAGCGATGTGCTAGAAGACACAATAATTGCTTGGAATAGTGTAAAAAATGATGTGACTGAAGAGTGTGTTAATTTTGTAAAAGAGTATAGATTGGTCTTTCTTACCGAAATTACAGATTGCGGAAAAGTAAGCAAAGGCAATAGAATTGCTGGCTGTACAAATCACGAGGAAAAAGAGATCGAGATGACGGGAGATCTAGATTCTGCTGGAGCGGTAACTCTTGCTCATGAGTACATTCATACAATTGGAAGGTGTGTGGGTGATCAAGATCATTATCATGTTGATACCGAATTGTGGTTTTGCCCCGATAGTGTGGAGTGGATTATCGCTCAAAAGTATGGGGTAGAACTAGTGTGGCATCGTTACACACCGGATTGCCCTTATTATATTTAATATTTTTTTAAATTTTAAACGACGAGTATTGTAAAAATAGATCAGATGCTTTCTTTAACTATTAAAAATATTTGTAAGCAGCAGATTTTACTAAAAAATCCTGTAGGTTCCATTGGTGTTGATAAAGAAATAACAATATCAATAGATGATGATGACTTAGAGCATTTATCTTATGACTTGCGTAGGTTATCTGACGCCAAGCTTATTACATTTAGAGTAAAGGATTCTTTAAAGGATATTGATTATTGGCAGTTTGGTAGAAACGGTCCTTTATTTAAGAGTAATAATGGAATTATCGATGCTCGTGATTCCAGTAATACTGTATTTGTAGAAGTAAGAGGTGCGGGTCCTACCACAGATTACTCTTTTGTAACCAGAAAATATTTTGAAGATAACACGCATAGTAGTGCGATAAAACAATATAAGTTGCTTGACAACAATACTGATTATGTAATAGTTGGTAACACTTCTATAGACAAAGTAGTTGAAGTGGTGTACAGTTTACAGCTTCCTGCTTCAGGTAAACAGCTTGCAGGCAATATAAAAATTTTATACGATGGTATGGTAGATGTAGAATTTATTCATGAATATGATTTTATGGGGACAGCAGAGGTAGAAGGGGTAAGTTACGCCGTTGCTAAGTATGGTGTGGAATTGAGATTGTATATAACAACTTATCATATTGGAGATGACCCTATTTTTGTATACTATACAAAATCGATACCTCGTGGTACGATTTAAAAATAATATAGTTATTTAATATAAAAGGTGTGGGGTATTTTTATGGAAGAAAAAGATTACAGTATAACTGGATTAAGTGATGTAGTCGAGCTTGGTAAAGAGGGTGTGCTTATAATAGCCACAGAGGGGGCAATTGAATTTGTCGAAGAAGAAGAGGAATAGTAGACTGTTATTTGTGGCTTTTCCTCACCTGATAGTTTGTTAACAAATAATTATGCTATAAAAATAGTATATTGTAGCAAACAGTCATGAAGCTGTTTGCTTTGGAGGTAATGTAAATGGCTGAAAGTAAACGCTATGGTGTAACTGGTATTGGTACTGATGTAGAGTTAGGTAAACAAGGTACTAGAATTATAAATAACAGTGGTGCTGTTGAGCTTAAAGACAAGGATGGAAACTTTGTCGTAGGACGCGGTGCTGCTCCTGTTGCCGAAAACGATTTCGTAACTAAAAAGTATCTAGAAACCAAAGCAGATGTTACTGTTTCTGGACAAATTGACGGCGCTAACCCGCCAGCAGCTGTGCCAGGGGCAGTTTATGTGGTAACCACCACCGGAGGTACTTATACCGCTGGTGAGCTTTATTACGGCATTACAGGACCCACATGGGAAGCTATAACTGTTCCAGATGGTCTTAAAATTGTTGTAACAGTAGCACTAACGGGCGGTACTCTTGAGTTTGCTGCTGATACTTTGTACGTATGGGATGCTGGAACATCAGCATGGTTAAAGATTGGTCCTGCTCCAGAAGCTGTAACTGGCGTGGAGAAGACAGAGCGTGCAAGTCTTGTTTTCGGTACTCCTGGTGTAATTCCTGTGGGAAGTCCTGTTGCGATCAATGGCATTGTTATCGGTGTAATTGTTAACGTAAGTGTCGCTTTTGATGGTGATACGCCCGCCACTTTAATCATCGGCGATGTAGGGGACACAGATCGCTTGATGACTAACGCAGAGGTAGATCTGTCTAAAGTAGGGCGTTATCTTGTGGATCCCTATTATCTATACGCTTCTGCTACTCAAGTTAATGCAACTTTAGGTGTGGGCGCGAACCCCAGCGCTGGCGCTGCTCAAATTATAGTGCAGTGGAGTAAGGCGTAAGGAATAGTTCAGTATTTAGCCGCTTGGAGAAGCAGGGAGTATATACTCCCTGCTTCTCGTAGCCAACTGGCTTAAGGGGCATAGTGTGTCCATATTCAGTAATTTAGACGGGACTTTTAAATCCCGGTTTTCCTTTGGTAGACCCAAAGAAGAGGTTTACGCGGAGAGGGACGGGTCTAATAATTTAGCGTTTCGTGATTTGGTAGTCACAACGGCGCAAAAATTAGTAGACCTATTTTCGTTATCTCGTACTAGCCAAGTCGCTGGGATTACTGAAACTGTAACGCCAGGAAATGATGATTTATTATTATTAGAGCTTGCTTCCACGGGAGTAGTAACTAAGATAAAAAAATCCAATTTGGCTAGCGGTGCAGGTGAAGCCAACACAGCTTCTAATATAGGTACTAGTGGAACAGGCGTATATGTCCAAAAAGTTGGTGTGGATTTACAATTTAAAAATGTAAAGGCAGCATCCACTAAAGTTACAGTAACAGATAACCCGACTCCCCATACTATAGATATTGATATCTCTCCCGCAAATATTGCACACCAAGATCTTAGCGGAGCAGGAACAAATACACACGCCACCATTGATTCTCATATAGGGTCAACAAGTAACCCACATAGTGTTACAGCCTCTCAAGTAGGGCTGGGGTCAGTAACTAACGATGCTCAATTAAAAAGATCTGCTAATGATTTTAGCTCATTTACACTAAAAGGTACTCCAGCTTCTGGAGACATTCTTCCTATTGAGGATAGTGGGGCATCTGGTGTTAAAAAATACATAACTATAGGTACACTTACTAGTGGGTTTTCTATCTCTTTGCCTAAAGGGTATATTGATGGTATGGGGATATCGTCTGATCCTCTTTTTTATGAGGTAACTTATATCTATACTGGAATTTGTAGGAGTGATGACGATACAACAAATTTAATTTCTACGGGTACTCTTACTGTAGATTTAAATGCTTCTGGGGCTAACGGACTCGATACGGGAACAAAATCAACATACACCTGGTATTATTTATGGGTTATTTATAACCCCTCCACAGCTACTTATGCGGGGTTATACAGTACTTCTTATACCTCTCCTACCATGCCTAGTGGATATACTAAAAAACGTTATGTTGGCTCTGTTTATAATGGCAGTTCCGGATCATTCAGACCTTACGAGCAACAAATAGTTGCAGGAAAATACAGAGAATACTCTTACGCAAATTATAGTGATAGTAATCTTCCTTTACTCAGTGGAGGATCCGCTACAGTTGCAACTGGTATTAATTGTAGTGTTTACATACCACAAACAACTGTACTAATTTCACTTCTAGTGGCTCATAGCAACACTACCTTATCTTCATGTGTGTATCTATCCACTTATGGCGGATCGGCTTCCGCTGTCAAACAGTGTGGTGGAGGAGCCACTAGAGCAGCACGTGCTTCTTCAATTATTAAGGATGTTAGAACAGATAGTAATGCGTTACGAAGAATTCAGTATTATAACTCTGTTGCTTCCGGATCTACTGATATTTGGGCAATGGGGTATAGAGAAATTTTAGATGTATGATTTTGGTAGTATTTTTTAATTAAAGGAGGGAAATTTAATGTACCAAGCAGTTGTACATACCGCAACAGGTGCCGTATTAAAATACGGGTATTGTGATTTTAACACAGATTATAACGCAGCAATAGAATCTATAATAGAACTAGATATGAGTGCAATTCCCCCAAGTAATGTTCCGTTATATTACTGTAAAATTGTGTCGGGACTTTTTGTGGAGATGTCTGCGGAAGAAAAGATTGCCGTAGACGCTGCTGGATTATCTCCCTTTGTTCCTTCGCAGGAGTTAACAGATTTTGTTAACGAAAATGCTAGGGTAACAGACGAGGTCACAGGACTAGTTGGAGAATTTCATTTAATGCAAACGTTAAAGCATAGAGTTGATTTGTACAATGATACTGATAATCCTCTGTATGACCCTGCTATCACACCTATTTTAGGGGAAGACGGAATTCTTGACGATTTAGAGGATAGAGTTAATAATTTAGAAAATATTCATTCTAAGCTAGGGTGGCATCAACAGCAAGTAAGTAAAGCGTTATATTATAAACCTCTTGATTTATTAATTTATTACGGGTGGTTAAACTCTTATAATTATGGAACAAATTCTTGGAGTAATGAAAAAGTAGCTCAAGATATAGGACGATATTCTGTAACTGTGTTGGGGGATGGAATACAAGACCCAACACATGGAGATTATGCAAATACTCAAGTTATTATCCCACGAATCAAGGTGTTGAATAACGCTGCGTTAGTTTTTGGTTACGTGTCTACTACAGAATCGATTAATGATTTTCAAACCAAAGTAGATCAATGGAATACATTAGGCGTTCATGGAATTTTTATGGATGAGGCTGGTTACGATTTTGGAACCAATCGAGTTAATTTTAACACTAGAGTTGATTATGTGCATGGAAAAACAAGTGCTAATTTGGTATTTGTAAACTCTTGGAACATGGATCACATTATAGGGATCACTAATGACCCAAGTTATCCAAATTCTACGTGGAATACAGATTTGGTTGCGTCTACTCTTGTGGAAAATGACTGGGCGCTACTAGAAAGTTTTTCTATAAACACCACAGCTTATTCTGCTAACGCTGGTTATGAAAGCGCGGCAAGCTGGGCAGCTAGGGAAGTTAAAGCAATAACACATCGTGCCGCATATGGGATTAACTTAGCAGGAGTAGGAGTTATAAACAATGGTAATTCTTATGGAAATTCTTTATTCAAATTTGGATTTACGAGTGCTTTGATGTGTTCGTTAGAGGCTTTTGGTACATCAGATGCTTCATATGGTGCAAGTTCTGCTACAGTACAGCGTTGGGTTAGACCAGATATGGTTAGAATTGGAAACACGTATACGTTAAACCCATCCGTTCAAGTGGACACTTTAGATTCTGATGTGTATCATAGATATTCAGATTTTGGTAAAATGTATCTTGATTTTTCTACCGGATCTCAGTTAGCTGACATTGTTATTTATGATGAACCGGAGGGTCCTCTTGATCTTGTTCCAGTACAATGGATGCATGTGGTTACAGCTGGTGAGGTAACCGCAGGCTACCTAACTCTTCCTAGCAATCCGTATCAACCAGGACTTGTGTCAGTTTTTGTGTCCAGTGGTATTCGTCAGATAAATAAACAGTGTGTTGGTACCACAGGAGTAACTCCTGATTTTGATATCCTCAGCACTAACCAATTACATATTAATAATAGTGGCGGGGCTACTGGATTGTCTGGGGATATAATTTTAGATGATGTTTTAATTGTTGATTATGTTAAGTAGTAATTTATTAAGGAGATACTAATGTCAAAATTAAATAGAGATCAGATATCAAACTCAGCTGTGTACGATGCTTACACATCCCCAAAAAATTTACTTGTTTATTATGGATGGCTAAATTGTTTTAATCCATCTATTAATAATTATAATAATGAAAAAGTAGCCCAAGATATGGCTAAATATGATATTATTATATTAGGAGAAGGGTTACAAAATCCGACCCATACGGATTATGCGAATACTCAAGTTGTACTACCACGAGTCAAGGCATTAAATCCTACCGTTCTTATATTTGGGTATGTAAATACTCTTTATACTTTGGCTGACTTTCAAACCGCCACAGATCAATGGGATGCGTTGCAGGTTAACGGAATATATATGGATGAGGCTGGGTATAACTGCGGGACTACCAGATCTGATTTTAATACTAGAATTGATTATGTAAGACTTCGCACTTATTCTAATATTTGTTTTGTTAACTCTTGGAACATAGATCATATTATTGGGACTGCTGATGATGCAGAGTATCCTAACTCTACCTGGAATCCGAGTTTAGTAGAATCAAAGTTGATAGAAAAAGATTGGTATTTATTATCTAGTTTTTCTGTAGATACAGTTTCTTTTAGTGGAAACAATGGGTATGAAGATAAAGAGGAGTGGTATATTAGGGGATCAAAAGCGATAGAACGTCGCGCTACATATGGAATTAATTTAGCATCAGTTGGTATTATAGGTAATAATTCTGCGAAGGGACAAGAATTATTTAATTTCTTGTCTCTATCTTCTATTATGTTTTCTTTAGACGCTTGCGGATCCACTGATACAAATTATGGTGCAAGCTCTTCTACAGTTTATTCCTGGCACAGACCAAATACAGTTGAACTTGGTAAATTATGGTCTCCCAATCTAGAAGTCAGTGTAGATATTTTAGATAATGATATTTATTATAGGTATACTGATCATAGCAAATTAGTTTTAGATTTTTCTACGGGTGCTCAACTTTCTGAAATTATTTATGAGAACGGGCTTGGGGTTGGACTTTATTATAAAAGGCATAGAGGCACATCTCCTTACGAATCCTGGATAACCGCACCTACTACAGGAACTGCACTAACAACTGGGGCGGTTGCCTCCAACCGTTTATACGCTATACCTATACCTATAAGCGAAATTACAAGATTTGATCGTATCGCTATAAACGTAACAACAGCAGGATCTGGTAATATACGTCTTGGTATTTATGAGGATATCAATGCTTATCCAGGTAAACTACTGCTTGATGCGGGCACAGTGTCTACTTCGTCAACAGGAGTTAAATCTATAGCTATTTCTCATCTAGTATCTCCAGGACGCAAGTGGCTTGTTCTAGTAAGTAGTGGCACCCCTACTCTTCGTTCTTTTGCTGTAGCAAGTCTTGTAAATTCTTTAGGGTATGGTAGTGCGTTGGGGACTGCAGCAATTCAAGGTTTTTATGTTTCTTATACCTATGCCACGTTGCCTCTAGTATTTCCTGGTAACCCTACGTTGATAACAGCAGTCCCCATACCTGCTGTGTTTTTAAGAATAGCTTGACGCTAATTTTTTAAAACAGTGTCCCATAACTGCTTGATTTCATTACTAAATTTTTTTTAGAAAAACTTATTGTTATTTAATGATAAGGAAAGTATTCAAGCAAACCTGATTAATAGGAGGTGTTATGGATTTTACTTCGATATTGGTTATGGTAATAGAAATTTTAGCTCCAATTTTATTGGCGCTTCTTTGGATACATAATAAGGTAAAAAATAAAAAAGTTGATGCTATTATGGGCAGACTTAATGAGTTTGTCTACAATAGTGTTGAGCTTACGGAGAAAAAATTAGTAGCGGAGCTGAAGAAAGGGGCTGCTGATGGTAAATTAACTAAAGAAGATGGAGAAAAAATTCTTTCTGTTGCCGTAGATTCCGTAAAGGGATTAGTGGGCAAAAAAGGTTTAGATGAATTACAAAAGATTTTAGGGCTTGATGCTGCGGCGATAAATAAACTTATTGTCGCTAAAATAGAAACAGAAGTTGCTCATTTAGGAAAATTAGGAAAATAATATTTTATAAAGTTTTAGGGTCTAGTTAGTGATATATAAAAATTTTTAAATTAGGAGATATATAAATGCCAACATTGCAAATTACAAACTTAACAAGCAGACAAATTCCGGTAGATAGTGCCATCACCATTCCAGCCAGCGGTGTGTTAACCAAAACTGTAACAACTAAACAATTAGAAGAAACTGGTTTAAAACTAGAAGAGCTATCTGCTGCCGGGTTAATCCAATACGTAGCAGTTAAATCAGATGCTGTGGACGATCGTGCAGAATTTGCACCGATTAGTATCAATGGCGGTACTTGTAAGTGGACTTGCGGCACAGGTACACCCGAAGCTGCAGTAATAGGAAGTATTGGGGATTTATATTCACGGCTGAACGGTGGAGCTAACACAACTTTGTATGTCAAAGAAAGCGGTGCCCTCACAAACACGGGTTGGATTGCCAAGTAGTCTACATTTGTTCAGTAATTAAAATTTTAAAATAAGGAGAATATAAATGCCAAATTTAACAGTTGTTAACCTTACATCAAGAGTGCTGCCCATCAGCACATATTTTGGGACTCTTGAGCATAATGCTACAAGAACAAAAGAATTATCGGTAGAATATCTCGAAGCTATTGGTCCCAAATTAGCTCAGTTGGAAGCTGCGGGATTAATTAGTTACACAGTTGCACCAGAAACAAATGAAGAAAAGTTCACTTTTGCGACAATTTCTTCCAAGTCAGGTTTATGGCAGTCTGGCACGGGTTGTCCTAACGGTTCTGCTTACGGAACTGCTGGAGCTGTTTATACCAACAAATCTGGTGGAGCCGCAGCAGCGGCAGGTGCTGGTGCTTACACAACTATAGCAGCTGCTCTAATAAACCCAAATCCAAGTCCTGCTGTTGATTATATTACACTTAATGATGGAGTTAATTCTTACGTTTTTCAATTCACTGATGCTACACACGCATTAGTTATGGTAGGCGCAAGAGCCGTTCTAGTTACAGGATTGAGTGCGGATCAGGTCAGAGATGCTATCATAGCTGCGGTAAACGCTACTGATATTCGTATGACTCTATCTAGCGGTGGTGCTGCTACCGTTACAGTAACTCAGGATGACCTTGGTGCTATGACAGGCGCTGCTATTACAGATAACGTAAGTAATGCCGGTTTTGTCACCACACCACTTGCTGGGGCTACTAATAGTACATTATGGGTTCATGCCGGTATTTCCACAATAGCCAGTTCAACTAACGCGAATCCGATCGAAATTACTACAGCGGCTGCTCATGGTCTAGCTAGCGGTAACGTAGTTACTATTAGAGGGCATGTAACCAACACATCAGCTAACGGGACCTGGAAAGTTACATATGTAAGTCCTACCAAGTTTACCCTAAACACATCAATAGGCGTAGGTGTTGGTGGCGCTACAGGTACTTTGACTCTAGAAGGTAATTTAGGCACTCGTTATAACTGGATTGGTAAATAGTATTTTTAGCAAGTTTTATTTTTAGTCTTAGAGATTATTTTATGGATATTAGAAAAGTATTAGTTACTTTATCATTTGAGTACGCTATCGATTTAGACAATTGCGGCTTTAGGATCTCTAAAAATTCTTTAAATAATTGTACTTTAGAAACAGTAGAGAAGCAACGTTTGTTGGGTAAAGAGTATCTTACAGACGTTGTTTCTTTATCTAATATAAAAATATAGATCTTAAAATTGCAAAGCAAGTATGACAAAGAAATATGGATAAAAAGAAAAAAGTAGATACTAAAAAAGCCAAAAAGCAAAAAACATCTTGTTGCCGAGATAGCAAATTAGTTGACGTAGTTAATAAATTAGCGGAGTCTGGGTACGAAAACCTAGCTAAGCGTATAGTTAAATCAATTTTAAAATAAGGAGAAGTGTGGTGCCAAATCTTATCTTAAATAATTTACAAAGACAGGCATTATTGCTTGTTAAAAAAATATCTACATTTGCTCCAGACATTTTAGATCATGTAAAAGAAATGAGTTCTGGATCTTTTACAGCAACAAAAACTTTAGTAGATGCGGAAATAAAAAGAAAGTCAGAAGAGAAAAAATTGTTACTAGAATTGTTATCGGTACTTAAAAATTATGAGGAAGAGCTTAGAGAAACTGAGTAGATTGAACAGGAGAAATTTATGATAAAATATGGCGAAGTAGTAAAATCAGATCAAGTAGTTGATTTGCAAAAGGAAAATGAGGAGGAAGGTAAAGTAGATGCTTTGGCTGTTTTTAGAAAATCGGTTATTGAAAACGCGACAGGAAAGAAAGAAGATAGTCAAGAAAATAAATAGGTCAGATCTTAGTTTAGCTTGTATTAAATAATTTAAGTAGTTATTAACCAATATTAAAGGAGGAAATTATAAATGACAATGTTTTTAGATGATTTATTAGCTAGTGGGAAACAAATATATATAAGAAACGTTCATAAACCGCGTTGTGTAATCGTGCTAAATCTTATTACTGCGGGCGGGAGGTCTAATAGGGAAATTATCCCTAATACGAAACATCCGATTAATTTACTTAATCGAGTCACACCAGAAATGATTAGAAATAGTCCGGAATTACGACGTTTAATTGAAAGTGGTGTATTAGAGCTTGTGGATCCTGAGGTAGCTGTAAAAGAGCTTTCAGATCCGGGTGTGATACAAGAAATTAATGATGCTTATAAAAATATAGGGTACCAACACTCCGAAGTTATTAAATTAAGAGAAGATAATATAAAAGAAAGTAATGAAAAAGCAATTTCTATGTTAACTGCAGCAGGTACAGAAAATACAGAAATTAAAGATATGGTAGCAAAGTTAGCAATGTCCTCGAATTCTGTAGAAGAGGCGGAAGAAGAGGAAGATGCTAAGGTACAGGTTCGTGTTAAGATTATTGTGGAAGGTATGAAAGACATGAAGGCACGAGAAGCCAGAGCTGCTCTTGGGGCTTTAGATCTTTCGATCGAGGATTTACAATATATCATTGCTAATACAGGTTCAGGTTCTTTAGTGAACAGTTATGCTAAAAAACAATTATCTATTCTTTTAGGAACACAAGATCAAGATGACGAAGTTATTGTGGAAGAAGAGGGAATCTCTGTAAAAATACAGTAATACTGTAATATAGTTTGTATTAAAAATCCCTGGGAGAAATTTCAGGGATTTTTGTTTTAAAAATTGTAAAAGGAAAATTAAAGGAGAGAATAAACATGATTGGATTACTGCTGTTTTTTGGATTGTTTGCTACTTTTTATGGTTTAGTCATGTATTATAATTATAAATCCTAACTATGTCAAAAAAAGAAGATCACAAATTAATTGAGGTATTAGACGATTTAGAGCACTGTCGTCGCCGTCCCGGTATGTATATCGGATCTCAAGATGAAAACGGGATTAAGCAATTACTAAAAGAATGTATAGACAACACTATAGACGAGTGGCTTGCTGGGTATGCAAAAAATTTACTTGTCGAGATAGACACCTCTTCTCATACCTTTAAAGTGCTGGACGATGGGAGAGGTATTCCGGTAGAAAAGCACGAAAAAACCGGGGTTTCAACACTTACAACTGTTCTAGTAAATTTACAATCAGGCGGTAAATTTAATTCTAAGGATGGACTGTACTCTGTATCTGCTGGTCTTCATGGTGTCGGATTAAAGGCTGTGACAGCGCTTAGTGAGCACCTAGAGGCGAGGGTATGGCGTAAGAGTAAGTGCTGGTACCAGAGGTTCGAGCGGGGTGTAGAGGTTACAGAGGTTGTTAGAGATAAGGAACAAGACTCCTCTGGATCTACAGGTACTCAAATGATCTTTAAGCCAGATTCGAAGATTTTTGGATCTAAAAAGATAAGTACGAAACATATTAGAAATTTGTTGCAGGAAGCGTCTCATCTATGTCCAGGTCTTACAATTACTTACGTAGTTGACGAAAACGCTACTACTTTTGTGTCTGGCGGCTTAGATCAATTCATTAAAGAGAAAATCGAAGAAGATAAATTAGAGTGCTCTCATGACCCAATAATTTATGATGATAACTCGTTACACTTTGTACTGGCTTGGACGGGGCAAGAGGATGAAACTAAGGCAGCAACAAATTGGTGCAGTTTTGTTAACGTGTCTAGCACTAAGGAACATGGAACTCACGTAAATGGGTTGAAATCTGCAATATTTGATGCATTAAAGGTACAGAGTAAGGTATCTCTTGATATAAAGGATTTAATTGATGGTTTGTTTGTAGTAGTTCATATTTTAGTGCAGGAGCCCCAATTTAAGTCACAGACTAAGGATGCATTGTTGAATGCCTCTATAGTCGAGGAAGTTTACAACAAAGCTTATCCATTTTTGAAATCTTATTTTGATTCTCATAAAGCAGTAACGCAAAAAATTATAGAGAGAGCGATTGCGTTAAAAGAAGCAAGGGAGAGCCATAGAAAAAACAGAAAAGCTATTAATAACATTGTAGTAAGTAAAAAGAATGCGAGAGGGATACTGCCTGACAAATTAGCGGAGGCACCGTTTTGTAGACCGGAAGAGCGGGAGCTGTACATTGTTGAGGGCGATAGCGCGGGCGGCAGCGCTAAAATGGCTCGTGATTCTAGAACCCAAGAAATTTTACCCTTGAGGGGTAAAGTGCCTAATGCTGTTCGTTGGGAATTCGATAAATTAATGGCTAATACAGAATTAGCATCCATATTGACTGCGGTAGGAATTAAAGTAACTGGTAAGGGGGAGCCTTGTAACATGAGCAAGTTACGGGTTGGTAAAATTATGCTGCTAGCGGATTCCGATGTGGACGGATCCCACATTTCCTCACTTATACTTACATTTATTGCTACGTATGCAAAAGAATTAATTGAGGCAGGGTTGGTTTATGTAGTTGACAGCCCTCTATTTGTGGGTTATTATAAAAATAAACATTATTATGGGCACACGCTTCAGGAAGTGGAGAAACAGGCTGGGGTAACAGTCGAGAAGATGCAAATATCACGATTAAAGGGTCATGGAGAGGCTAGTGCGGACGATTTGAGATATTATGCTATGAGTCCTAAGACTAGAAAACTTTTTAAAATTGAAATGGGTAAAGATGACGGGGAGCTTATAAGGAAGTTGATGGGAAGCGAGAGTGAGAGTAGGAAATTGTTATTGGGAATTTAAATAGTTGTAAAAGATAGTAGAATCATGTTTAGAACGTGGAATTAAAAATGATCAGTAACGAAATACTGGATAAGTGCAATTTCTGGACAGGAGATTCAGAAATAAATTTTCAAACAATAAAGCGTTTGATTTATGATAACAATGGTGTATTTTATAACTCAGATAAAGGTAAAGACTACCCGGATAATGATAAATTTAGAGAGTTGATTTCAAGAGTAGGCGTAACTATATTGGAAGAAAAAGTGGGAAGGTATTGGAACGAAAGTAGAGATGTAACATTTACTATTCAATTACACACTGGAGATATTTTTGTTATTATACCAGAAGACAGGTTTATGATTGATAACTATGGACGTCCTGCCTATAAATATGTAGCGTTTCAAAAATATATTTATGGAGCACCGAAAAGTTAAAATTAATATTTTTCTATGTTACTTAAAATAAAAGAAAAATTAATAGATTCTCAACTGATTAGTATTGAAGAAGTTAAGCAGCAAAAGCTTATTGATGAAATACAGAATAAAATTTTACCCATATCGAAATTGTTGGCTATGTATTTATTCAAAGCTACTCCTGTAGATTTCGAAACATTTAAGCAAAACAATATGAATGATGGGTTAATTCATGACATTATCAATTTTAGTGATATTAACTCTGGAGAGTTTTTTATTACTTCTTTTGTTGTGGTAAAAAATAGGGAACAGTATTTTAATTTAAGTACCAGTTATTTAGTACACAAGTGGGCGTTAGCTTTGTACTGCACTAAAAACCAAAAAAGAGAATTGTTGTGGTGTCGTTATTGTAATGATATAGATGAATTAGTGGGTGATTTAGAGTCGCAGATTATTAGCAATTTATCTAATATCATTGACCAATTTAGGAGTTAGGAGAAAAATATGAGTGAGAATAAAATCATAACTGATGTTAATGAAGTTGTAGATGCTAATGTGGATCCTGTGTTAAGGGACTTACACGGGAATCCAATCGAGATGGGTACCCCAGAAGGAGAGATTGGACCTGACGATAACCCAAAGTTTGGGCAAGATCGCACCCAAGTTCATTACGAGCTAAGAACTTGGGATACTTATAAAAACTATCCAGAGGAGGCGAAAAAAGCGGAGATGTCATTTGTACTCCCTATGGCTAATTTTTTGTCTCAGACATTCGACATTAATCTTGTGGATGAGGTAATGTACGAAAAGATATTAAAACAGCTTAGACAACGTATGTTGTTTGTTGTAATGAACATGTACAAGTTACAGGTTGTTGATGGTATAGCTATTTGGGACGGTATTGTTGTTATGGCGAAACAGCACCCTGTAGTCATAGTTCGTTTCAAGTTACAACTAAGTACAGGTCGTATTGGTATAGCTTATGTGAAAGCGTGGAGTAAAGAACGACAAGGGTACATAATGTTTGGGGACAGAACGCAAAAAACCATGTTAGATAGAGATAGGGCTACTGAGATAATTTTGAATTACGTAGAGCAAGAGGGCATTTTAAAGTTGTAAAAGATAACTAAAAGGAGGAATTGTAATGGATAAGTATATGAATTGTAATCATTTAAGGGAATTGTTGGATACAGTACAGGCTATTGGAGACTCTAAAGTAGCTTCAGTGGTAAAAAATCACGACTGGTCAAATGGTGGATTATCAGATGATCCAATAAGAAGCATAGAAAAAGAAACTAAAGCTAAAATCAAGTATTTAGTTAATAGATTTCATGACCCAAAAGCGGGACGCGCGTATTACCCTAATAAAGGGGGTAGAGTAGATGGTTGTACCGCTTCTCATGGTCTAGCCAGTCCTTCTGGTTATTCTATCATGTTTGGAGAGGATTGAAATGCTATACCAACACATTGATGCTGCAAAAGACTACAAGAAAAAGAAGAGCAAACCAAAAACACGATTTACAATAGGTTCTTATGTCCTTTGCACAGCTAAGGTAAAATTTAATTACTTTGAGCCGGTGGAAAACCCAAACAAAAGAACATACATTAAAGAATCTTGTGAGTACTTGGGTTGGGTTGTTGGTGCAGTTAGGCGGTACGAAGGTAACTACACCGCAGGTAAAGAGTATGGAACTTTTTACGATGGACCAGATTATCAACCTCCTTTTTTTACAGCAACAAAAAGTTATTTGCTTTGGAAAGTTGCTAATTCATTAACTGCCAAGCCAATAGAAGTGTTTGATGAGGATATATACTTGGCTAGTTGTGTCAGTCCAGCTTATATTAATAATGTGTGTATAGAATCTCCATACGCACCTTTGTGTGACACTAATCCTTATAAAAATTATCCATGCACAGATCAGGTTAAACAAGTGTTAAGGGAATGTGTTCAAGATGCACCCCGTGATGAAAAAGGAAAATGGATTAAAACCCCACGGATTGAAAAATAATGCCAAGCGCTTCATTAAAACAATATTTAGAAGTAGCAGGAAATTATGTTTGGTGTGCTTTCACTAAAGCCTTAGAAGAAGATTATAATTATGCAAAATTGGGTAGAAAACATATTTTATCTTTACTGAAAAAGGACTATGAGGTAGAAATTAGTGTGGAAGACGGGTGTGGAGATAAAGAGTGGTGGAGTTGTTTTGAAAGCAGTAATTCAAAAAATAAATTGGGTATAGAAAATCCTAATGGTGAAGAAATGTCTGTTGTTTTCAAAAAAAAGTTGTAAAAGGGATTAAAAGGTAGCACAGTACTTTATAGATTGGGATGTGGAGAGGTATAAATGTCAAAAAAGTTATTAAGTAAACTTGCTGTTGCAGCTAAGAATCTTCAACGCGTCGAAGATGCGTTAAATAAGCATAGAAAAAATCATAAAATACAGTGTAGTTGCGGAAAAGCGCATCGTATAGGTGATTTAGAGCTTATTATCACACATTGGTATGTAGCCCCACGTGGATATACTGGTGGAGATTACTGGGAGGAAGGAGAGTGGGAATTTGAGTGCCCAAAAACAGGTGAAACAGAAAGATTATTATTTTTCGATAAGCAGGTAGAAAGTCAGTTTGAGGATATATATAAATATCTTTTTAAGGGACATCACCCCACATATGATCGTAAACATTATGTGCCCCAAATTAAGCATAATAATACTTATATTCAGGATAATCCTGAAAAGTTTGATCTTTTGCAGTAAGGAGGTAAATTAAGATGAACTCCTTCGTTGCGCCGCAATCCCAGGGCTTGCCCTGGGATAGGCGAAACAATTAAAATAACTGTAAAGTACAATAAGAATGTTTAAGAAGACTAAAAAACCAGACAACGTAGAAATAGTTACCAACAAGGTTAAACTAGATTTAAATTTGTACCCAATTTTAGACTTGCTTCAAATTACTTGTAGAAAAGTTGTAATTAGAATGCTGCTAGATCGTACCAAATCTAGTTCTAAATATTACAAAGAAATACCTTGTGTGGTAGCAAAATCTTTAGTAACTAAGTACCAAAAAAATAAAAAATGTAAGGAAGTAAAAAAATTAGTTATACCCATTTGTGGTGATAAAGGTAAACAGGTAAAATTAGTTGGTAACAATATAAGAGTACCCTCTATTTTTAAGAAAGAGCTTATACCTATACAACCTCTAAAACCAATTTTTGGCTTTGTACTACAAGTAGAATTCTTCAAACGTAAGTCAGTGTGGTACATGTCTTATAGTTATTACACTAAAGTAGCTAATCCTGTAGAAATTAAAGATGTGGTAGGAGTGGATTTCAACGTGAGAGATAACGTAGCCACGATCGCCTACGGCGAAAACGGCTCTAAGGTAAGAAGGTTAGGACCAGATGTGGGTGAACTAAAATGCATTAGTCGTAAACGCGTGGCTAAACTGCAAAGTAAAGGAAAGGTAGGTTTATGTAAAAAGTTAAGTAAAAAACAATTAAATCGTCAGAAGTATATTAACCATGTTGTGTCGAAACAAATAGTACAAATCGCTAGGGAACAAAGTTCTGCTATAGTGCTTGAAAAGTTAGAACCCCGTAAAAAAGGATCTAAGATTAAACACTACGTTGAAAAAGTCCAGTGGGCTTTCTATCAATTATCAGCATTTATTGCTTATAAAGCAGCTTTGTCTAGCATACCTGTCTATTACGTTGATCCTTATCGAACCAGTAAAACTTGTTCTCGTTGTGGATTAGTAATGCAGGTTAGTGGGAAGCAATTCCGTTGTACTTCTTGTGGACATTTGGATCATAGGGATGCTAATTCTGCTCATAACATTAGATCTGTATTTCTAGATCCGAACTGGATACCTAAGTTAGGTCCAGTAGGGTTCATTGATGACCCCTGTAAAGTTGAGAGGTTATTATGAGCAAACCTACTCAAAGAATCCTAGGGCACCGCCCTGGGAGTGTCAATGTATTTAATCTTTTGATATTTTGTTTAGGTTGTTTGGTTTTTGCTGCCACAGTTTTAGTTATTTTATTTACTAAAAAATAGTAATTAATCAATGTCAATTACCCACACATAAAGGGGTGGGCTTTCTCACTACAGAGTGATAACAAGGAGGAAAAATAAAATGATTAGTTTAGGCACATTAATTTTTGGTTGTGTAGTATTGTTTGTAGTAGCTCCGCTTATTGGTGCTGCTTTCGAGTATTAAAAATTTGATATAATTGCTCACTTTTAATAGAAGTGGGTTTTTGTTAACGATGTTTCTATGTAGTCGAGACAGGTAAATAATCATGCGTTTTATTCATACAGCAGATTGGCATGTAGGTGGTAGTTCCTTTTTACCAGATCATTTAGAAAGATCTGAGCAAGTGATTAGATCTATCTACGACCTTGCTAAAAGTAAAGACATATTTACTATAGTTATGGCTGGAGATGTCTTTGAGGATAGCGACACCACCAGGGAGCAGAGGGATTTGGTGGAGCGTTTATTGCTTGAGTATGATTCTGCAGGATTTACTACATTGGTTATTCCGGGAAATCACGATATTATTGATAGAGCGGGCACCAAGACTGCGTTAAGTTATCTTTCTTTACTTACTATTAACAATAGGTTCTTCAATTCGGTGGTTACTGAAACTACAAAATTACATATTATTGATGACGTTGCTTTTTTGTTACTGTGCCATAGACCGAAACATTTCAAGGAAGATGCAGAAGTAGCGATACAGAACGTAATAAAAAGAGGAGGGTACAGTAAATTAGTTGTAGTGGCACATGAGTTAATAAAAGGGTCAGTACTTGATAATAATTTTAAAATGGAGACCGGGGCTGTTGTGCCTTCTTTGCCTATAGATTTTTTTGCACTAGGTGATATTCATTTGTGTCAAAAAATGTCACCAATAGCTTACTATTCCGGAGCACCTTATCAATTAAAGTTTGGGGATAGCGACAAGAAGGGGGTATTTGTTGTCGATACCGACCAAGATAAAATAGTACCTGAGTTTGTAGAGATACCTTCAAAGAAATTCGTGATTATAAGAACGCTAAATAAGGAAGAGATTCCGGAAGACTGCTATGTTAAAGTAGTAACAGCTGACCCAGAAATATCTAACATAGAGTTACCAGACAACGTGGTAAAAAAAGAGTTCGTACGAGACGTAGAGTTAGCTATATCATTGGACAGCGGTGCTGGATTGAAAGATAACTTAGTTAGTGGGGTGAAGCAACAGTTAGAAAGTGATGAAAATGTGATGGAATTGATGTCAATAGCAGAAATAGAAATAGAATCTTTGCTAGCAGAGGTATAAAAGTTAAAAGGAGGATTTTATGGAATTTTTTATAATAAAAGTAACAAATGCAACAGGTTGTTCAAATGGGTTAAAAGAAGCACAAAGCAAGTCTAAGGTATCTGATGTACCAGAAGTTGCTTATTTACAGCCCAAAGTGAATCAAAAACGTTGGGAAACTGAGGAGGAAGCGTCTGAAGGTCTTACGGATTGGCTGTCCAGGTATAAAATAGATAAGAATTCTTTAGAGTTAGACCTTATAAAAGTAGAGACTGTATATAAAGAAACGTTTGTAAAATCACTTTAAATTTGTAATTTTGGAACGAAAGACGATATGTACATAGACGAAAAAGGTCATTTAGTTACAGAGGAATGGGACAATCAGTTTAGACTGCCCTATATTTGTTTTCGTTGTGGAGAAATTTGTGAAAGCTATCGTGATAGCTGGAAAGGTACTGTAGTGTTTTCATGTCCCAATTGTGGACACGAAGTAGTTGTTAGCTATAGCTTTTTAATTTATAATAATTATGAAGTTAATTTTGATAGAAATAGTTTTTGGAACGAATGTGTTGTCGCTAAAGCAGGGCGGCTCAGAAAAAGTGAATATACGGAGCAGTTACATAAGACATATCCAAAAATAGATAATGTTAATATTATAGATAGTAAGGAAGAACTCCTTAAATGTCCTATTTGTGGTAAACTTCCTGCACTAAATAATGGATTTATATACGGAGGAAGCTATAGCGAAAGTAGTTTATATGTTGATTGGTATAGCTGCACGTCTTGGTTTGGGCTAAAAAAGCATTTAGTTGCAGATAAAGTGTATACAGCAAAAGGTTATGGAACGTTTGGTTGGAAAAGCCGAGCTACTAAAAAATGGAATGAAAAAGTCAAAGAAATGCTTGTTAAATTATGATCGTTAGATGTGAAGTTTGTTTTTTGCTAAAGGAGCGGTCAACTACCCACCCCGCTGGGGTGGGCTTTCTCACTACGGAGATCGTAAAACACTAAAAATAAACATGGATTTTGTCACCTTTACCAAAGAGCAGCTAGATCAAGCAATTAGTTTTTCAAAACAAGTCAACACTTCTTTTTACAGCAGTCGAAATCAAAATGACATTGTTAAAAGACAAATAGATGCTAAAATTGGTAAACTTGGTGAGATAGTTGTTTATGCCTTGTTAAAGGATGTGGTGGAAAATCTCACATATCCCGACTTAAAAATTTATGATAGTATTGAAAAAAGTTGGGATTATGATTTAAAAGGTAAAGGTGTAGATATTCATGTAAAAAGCCAAAATGTGGAGATAGCTAAACAGTTTGGAACCAGTTGGGTGTTTCAAAAAAGCGATACACACATCTTTAAAGAGTATTTGGAACAAGACGAGGTAGCTTTTGTTACAGTAGATTTAGTAAAAAATATAGGTGTTTTGAAAGCTATTGTACCTTTATATTTTTTGCACCAAAATGATTTGTTCAAACCATTAAAATTAAAACACTTGTCAAGTAAGCTGGCTGTTTATTGGGAAGATTTGGAAAAAATAATAAAATGAATAACAGAACCCCATTTCGTTATCCCGGTGCTAAAAATAAGGTATTATTATCACTAATGCCTTATATTAATGTTTTGTTAGAAGACGAGCATTGTTTTTGTGACGCATTTGTAGGTGGAGGGTCGGTAGCTTTAGAGGTAGCGGAACGATACCCTTACTTAGATGTCGTACTCAATGATAAAGACTATAATATTTATTGCTTTTGGTCCATTGTTACAGGCAATAACAAAACTGATTTAAAAGACCTGTTGTCTTTAATAGACCAAGAGCCCACTATTGATCTTTTTCAATTTTTGAGAAGTGTAGATTCTGGAGACAAAACTGTTTGTGCGTATAAATCCATATTCTTTAATCGTACCGCGTTTTCTGGTATTTATATGAGCGGTCCTATAGGAGGAGTAGGTCAAAAAAGTAAGTATGCTATAAATTGCAGGTACAATGCGAAAAAAATTAAAGAAAAGATTTTGTATATAAATACATTGTTGAGAGGCAGGACTACCGTCTTAAATCAAGATATCAATAGTCTTTTGGATCAAGTTGTTTGTCCTTTATATTTGGACCCTCCTTATTTTGTAGCGGGTGAAATGTTATATCCTGTTTTTATGAAGGCTCAAGAACATTTTAAAATGTCTCAAAAATTGTCACAAAAAACTAAATGGGTACTATCTTACGATGATAATGAAATAATAAAAAAATGGTACAAAAATTGCAAAGTAGATAAAATTAATAGTAAGTATTGTATCGATGGAGTCAAAACTTCTTGGAAAGGAAAAGAGGAATTAATCATTCGTGGCTAGAAAGTTAAAATCAAATATTTTAAAAAGAGGCATTACTGCATCTGCTTTATTAGATACGTTGCAAAATACAATATACCCCAAAGAAGCTTATGCAATGTTGAGAGAAGTTCGTAGCAGTACAGGGTATGTACAAGGAGAAAGGTACGCTGATGCCATAGTTATGTCCTTGTGGCCTAGTAGGGGGCTATGGCTTGCCGGTATTGAGGTGAAGATAAATCGTTACGATTGGTTAAAAGAGTTAAAGAATGCAGAAAAATCTGCAGCGATTCAGAAGTATTGTCATTATTGGATCGTTGTCACAACCCTAAACATCATAGAAGAGGGAGAACTTCCTATAACTTGGGGGCATATAGAAGTGGAAGATGGAAAATCTAAAATTAAAGTACATGCACCTAAACTGAATCCTGAGCCTTTAGACTTAGTTTTTGTGGCTTCTATGCTTAGAAACGAGTCAAAAAAGCTGGAGAAAAGCTATCAAGAAGGACAGCACTACGCTTCTCAAAATTTCATAAAAGATCATGAAGAAGAACTTGCTAAAGTAGAAGAGTTACAGGACAAAATTTTTCAATTAGAGCAAGAAGTAAGAAGGGGGAAATATCTATTAGAAGATGTACAAAGTAGAAAAAACAATTTGGAGGCAATGATTGAAAAAATAAGAGCAGAAACAGGTGTATCTTTTTGGAACACTACTCTTACCGAAGATTACATAAAAATATTAAAATTATCCAATTTTATAGAGAAACAAAAAGAATTTGATGGTATTTTGTACAAGTTAGAAAATGTTGTAAAAGGATTGGCAGAAATAAAAAATTGTGGTAGTGCTAAAGAGCAAAAATGAGTAAAAAATCATTAAAATTCTTGTACGTTACAGACCTCCATGGCAATGAAGAAAAGTATCTTAACATTCTTGGCATTGCTAAAGATAAAGGGGTGTCTCTTATTATAAATGGAGGTGATCTTTTTCCTTATAGAGATCAAGAAAATTTTATTACTGGATTTTTAGAAGATTACTTTACTTCTCTTTTCGAAGCAGGTATTCAATACGTTTGTCAACTTGGTAATGATGATTTACAAATTCATGACGAGCTTTTTAATAATTTGTGTTCCTCTTACTCAAATGTGCATAATATTGCGCAACGAAAGGTCGAAGTGGCTGGTTATGAGTTCGTTGGCATGAATTATGTGCTTGACTACCCATTTCGTTTAAAAGATCGCTGCAGAAAGGACGATAAAGATTTTGTGCAAGAAAGGCAGTTTGGTACCGCTCTATTTTCTACAGGTAATTCTAATAAAGATATCATAGAAATACAAAATTGGACCAAAGATTTGGGTAAAGAGATTGAAGGGTACCGAGAATTGTCGAGAAAAGAATACAAGAAATATTTAGATAGTGTGCCTACTATTGCAGAAGAGTTGCGAAAGTTGCCAAAACCTGCTAACAAAGACAAGTGTATTTACATAATACACCAACCCCCCAGTAGGTTGGGGTTAGATGTGTGTATGGATGGAAGAAAAGTAGGTTCCGATGCTCTATTGCAGTTTTTGTGCGATAATCCCTGTTTTTGCTCCTTACACGGACATATTCATGAGTCACCTTACATGAGCAGAGAGTGGGGAGCTTTATTGACAAATGGCGCAGTAGCAGTACAACCGGGTCAATATAATGAGTTGTCCTACGTTATCGTGGAACCGGAAAAGAAGAAATTCACTAAATACCCAACAAAGGTTAAAAATTATTATTATTGAACGTCCCGAGAAAACCCACCCCGATGGGGAGGGATGAATCGGGATAGGTAAGTTTGTACCCCACAAAAATTCATTAATGCTTAAAATAATTTTTGACTTAATCAGAACTATTTGTAAGATATAAGTAGAAACAAGTTACTACTCGATAACCAAGACTAATACCTGTTTCTAAAAGCTCCGGTGGGTTACACCGGAGATGCTCTGAGTGTAAAGCGAGGAGCAAAATGAACGTGGAGAGAAGTTAAGTCTTAGTAAGAAAGAAGGGTCTGTTGCTAAGCATTCTCATTGAAGCGTTAACCACTAGTACCGGAGCGAAAGTGAAGGTATTAGAAGCCCAGGGCGGTGCCCTGGGTGGATATTCACAAATGGTAGTTGACTTGATAAGTTTTTGATTGTAATATTGTAAAAAGAGTTGGAAGGAGAAATTGATATGTTAGAATTAATTTTTGGGAAAATACCTGGGTTTTATGCCGTTAGGCTATCTGTATTACGTTTTCTGGCAAAGAAAGGAAGTACTGGCTGTACATTTTGCGAATTTTTGTCAAATATGCCTGTAGAAAACGAGAAGTACAAATGTTACGTCAATGGATTTTTAATAACGGGAGAAGAGACTAAAGTCATGTGTTGTCGATTAAGATAGGAAAACAAAAAGGAGAAAAGCTATGTACGCTCATGCACAAAAAGAAATCACGATAATTAAGGATAGAATAACTGGAAAAGTAGTTAATAAGATAGTCAAGTATTGCACGCATCAAACGGAGTCGCCCTTAAAACATAAGCATTTGCGGGAAAAATATGCTAAAAAGTTAGAAAAAATAGCTAGTAAAAGAGTTAAAAAATAAGGAGATAAAAATATTATGAATGAAGACCTTCAAAAACAATATGTACTAATTATAGATATAGAAGATCTCTATACAACTGCTGTTGATGCTAATTATATGTATTGGGTTAATTTTACTGGAGGGACTATAGAAAGATGCCCAATTGGTGGAGGTGCAATAACAGTGCTAGCCACAGGGTTAAATGAACCTTGTGGCATATGTGTTGACTCAAATTATATTTATTTTACAGAATTTACACCAGGTAAGACATGTCGTACTTCTTTAACGGGCGGCGCAGTTACAGAATTAGTTACTGGATTAACTCAACCATCTGGATGTGCTGCAGAAGGTAAATATAACACTAGAATTTATAGAAATTCTTTTAAAGAATGTGTTGCTTATTTAAAAGAAGTTATTTTCTTTTATCAAAATCCGAAATTATATATAAAATCGGCTTATGTTATCACACCAGATAATAAAAAAATAAAATTAGATGTTAGTACCGGAGAAATAAAAGAAGAAAAAACGTGGACTTTGCTTTATAAAACTGCACGGGGCAGAAGTAGAGTAACAAATTCTGCTTTTAGTGGAATAAAATCTTTAGAAGATTGTAAGCAAAGGGCAAAGCAGGCTAGCGTATACTGTAGGGATCATTATATAGATATGCACGATGTTGTAGCTATTTCTACAGATGGCGACAGAGTAGTGATTAATGTAGAAGGTGGCAAAACGGAGATTGTTTTAGACGAGAAAGAAGACGATGTGGATAAATTAAAAGATAAAATTAAAGAGTTAGAACAAGAGCTAGAGAAGAATAAGCAAGCTTTAAATCGGATTAAGAATTTGTTGGTTTTTTGATTAGTACATAAGGAGGAATAGAAATAATGTTAACGTTAGAACAGATTGAAAATATTGGTAATGATTTTTGTAAAAATTTGTATGAAGTAGAGGTGGCTATAGAAAAAGAAACAGATGAAGTAGCTAAAGATCGTGACAAGAAAGTATTAGTTATTTGTGAAAATGCGATAGCTGTTATTTTAGATGATTTGAGAACAGAAGCTATCAGTAACGGCGCACTAGATACCGACGAACTTTTTGTGTAAGGAGGTGTTTTCTACGGCATATATTGAAAAATTTGTATATTTTTTGACTCTGGGTATTGTTGCATTGTTTTATTCCAATGTTTACGCTAAAGAGATAAAACAGGACATCAAAGAATATATTGATAAGGGTGGTATTACTTATACCAGATACGTTATTACCAAAAAAGATATAAAAGAGGCATACGTAGCAAATACTAATGTAGTCGTATATCTTTTTGGAGAAAAGTTAGCTAATAACATCAGTAGGTATAATAGATTTGATCTCGTCTATTCCTGGACTGGTAGGATGGTAAAGGTACCAAAATTAGAAAAAGGTACTCTTTACAATCCCATGCCTACTTACGTAGAAAAAATAAAAGATTACCCACAATATATAATAGTTGATTTGAAGCTTCAGTTTCTTGGTGCTTATGAGTACGGAAAATTATTTAAGTCACATCCTATAAGTTCGGGTAATCCCAAGTCAAAAGAACCGGGAGGTTGGATTAAAAATAGGGCTACTCCACCTGGGATGTATAAAGTTTTGGACAAGAAAATAGATCATCGCAGCGATAGTTATCCAGAAGCTAGCAAAGAGAATAATTGGGTTAAAGGTGGAAGTCCAATGCATTATGGACTTAAATTAGGCAATGGGATTTATTTGCACGAAGGAGATCTGATAGGTGCAGGTCCGAGATCTCATGGTTGTATAAGGCAATTAATGCTAGACGCTTTTATTTTGTATTTTTGGTCTGAAGTTGGTACACCTGTAAAAATTGTGAAGAGCAGTGAAGCCTCCCCGAGATCTTTAGTCTCGGGGTTGCCAACAGCTAACTAAAAATCTACCAAAATCTACAAATAACTGGAAAATAATCCTTGACTTAAACCTAATTTGGTGTTAAATACAAAAGAATATGAAAAGATTTTTAAAATGTTGGTTAATGCAAAAGAAGCTAGAAGGCACTTCGGTGTCAGTGATAACACGTTGAGATCTTGGGATAAAAATGGAATTATTACTGCAAAACGCACTATTGGAGGACATAGACGCTATTGGTTTACAGATGAACCAGCGTTGCACAGATCCGTTCTCTGGAGAGATTAAAAATATAGGTTCCGCTAAAGTTATTAAGGAGAAAAAAACATGAGAGTACTAAACAAACAAAATAAATATAGTTTCGAATGCCCAAGAGGAGAACTGGTAGTTTATACAGAGGTAGACTTTGATGAGTGCTTACTTTTTAACATAGATGCCTGGGTAGACACAAATGAAACAGATTATACTGTTACCAAACGTGATATTGCGGAAGCTAAACGTTACGCTATCAGAGACACAAAGGCATTGCTTCCCTCTAATATCCTAAAATCTTGCGGGTTTATTAAAGGAAAGCCTGAAGTTGATTTTGTACAGCACGCATTGTACCCCAAATTTTAGTAGTAAGGAGAACTGATATGTTAAATGGTATATTAATTGGTGGAAAATGTTATTCTGTGCTTCATCCTGTTACTGGTACTCCCATCCCTGTTTTAGGACCCCAAGATCATAAAATTGAATTTAAGGTAGGTGAGGGATATAATAAAAGACGTGCAGTTCCAATCGATCTTGGAGTGTTTCATTGGACTGGGGATGAGTTGCCGGTAGAAAATATGGCTCGTATTTTAGGTAAGATGAAGTTGGGCGTAGAGTTCGCAATAGCCCCACACGGGGTACTGTATCAGTTTTGTGACCCCACTGTTGTTAATACAGCAGATGCGGGTGAAGCCAATGCAAGGTCTTGGGGTGTGGAAATAACTAATGCGGGGATAAGAAGCATGTCCACGTTATGGAGAGCGCCTCAATATAAAAAGATTCCAATGGGACCTCGCGATTCCTATGAAACTGTTATTCATGGTAAAAAGGTAAAATGTTGGGATTTTTACCCGGAGCAGAAAGCTACAGCCTTCGCTTTAAATGTAGCAATGGTACGAGCTATACCTACCTATTATAGCGAAGTGTGTGTTACCCCAGGTGTGGTGGATTTATCTGCTACAAGGGGCGCTATAGGTCATTATAATGTAACCACCAACAAGTTAGATCCAGGAACTCGTTTTATGAACGAGTTAGCGGAATTTATGGAAAAAGACAAGATTCCAGAAAGTTTATTAAAGAAATAAGCTAAGAAATAGATATAGTTAAGTGTAGGCGTTCGCTTACATTACAGAAAGTAACTGAACGCTTACATTTTTTTGTTTAAAGTAAAATAAGTTGTTGACAACATTTGGAGTTGTGCTACAGTGAAGTAAGAAAGGAAGAATTGTATGGGAACAAAATTATCTAAAGAGGGAACGACGCTTCAAGAGCTAAGAGAGACTGTTAAATATGTAAATAGCCTTTACTTGGATAGTGTAAAAGAAGGGTTAGATGACGATCAAATCGTTGTGTGGAACCTTACCCAAGGAGATAAAAATTACACCTATCAGCTTAGGATTAATATAAGCTGGGAGGGGCAAAATCCAGAACCTCTTAAAGCCCCAAAAGGATGTTTTAGTGCTTAAGTGGTACACAGTTACTTACAAGCCTCATGAGGAGGAAGGAATTTGTTGGTCCTCTAATGTACAGGCTTGTAATAGGAAAGAAGCCAAAAAAGAAGCGATATTTCAAATTAAGTTAAGATCTTCATTACCAATAAGTAATGGGAAATATGTAATAAAAATGTGCAGTAACAGAAAGGAAAATTTCAAATGAATACTTGGTTTTTATGGCAATGTGTGTCAAATTGTATTGTGGGTTGTTTGATACTATACGTATTTACTTGTGTAGTGGTAACTGTCTTACAAATTATTGGAGATTTTAAAAAATAGAAAGGAGGTTTCCAACAGCTAGCTAAAAATCTACTAAAATTTACAAATAACTGAAAAGTCTGTATTAAATAGTTGTAAAAGAATGCTATGAAAAAGAGTCGTTTTTTCTTCTTACTTAAAGAAACCAACGTGGGCAAAGTAGAAGAACTAAATTTGTTGCAGAATCAGTACACAACTTATTTACAAAGTTGTGTGGCTACTCTTTTAACTAACCACAAGTTTGCAGTAAAAAAGGGACTGAAAGCAGGGTGTTCTTCCCTACTTCGGAGGTTTTAAGTAGTCAAATAGCTAAAAACTGTCAGCAGCACGCGATAGTTAAAGTAATTAGTTGGGCTTCAAACAAGTATAACCAACGGGTTAAAAAGTACATTAGTAAACAAGTAAAAGAAAGTATTTTTAGTGCAGAGTTAGCTAAAGTTCTGCACACGATTGGTAAGTATTCTATACAAACTCAAGTCAAAAATATTAATCAAGAGACCCTAGATTTGTATTGGAAGTTACTACTGGATGAAAATATTAGTGGTAAAAAGCCTGGCATCACCAATCGAGTTGGGATGAGAATGTCTGTTAATACGGGCATTATGAGTGAATCAGAATCTACAGAAATTACCAAAAATTGGTTAGCATTTTCTAATCTAAACAAGGAGCATAGAATACAGCTGCCCCTTTCTACTAACCCATTAGTAAAATCTTTAAACGATGTCAGTAAAGGTATTTTAGCACGGAAAACTAGAAAAGGGGTGTGGCGTTTTGAAGTGGTTGATAAAAAAGAGTGGAATAAACCAGAACTTACAGAAAATTGTAACTATTTAGGTGTTGACGTTGGTTTAAACGTGATAGCTGCTACTAGTGATGGTACTCTTTATGGTAAATATACCAAACCTATTTTTAATAAAAAATATGAAAACATTAAAGAGATAAGAGCTAATAGACAGCGACAAGGTTTAGTAGAAGATAGTGGTAGAATTACCACGAGAGAAGAAAACTTAACCGGTTACCTGAAAACAATGATTGGAAATACAGCTAACAAGTTAGTAAAAAACCACCCTAACACAGTGTTTGTGGTTGAAGATCTAGACTTGTCTGGTACTAAAGGACAGAAAAGATTCTGTTGCCTCGCTTTGATTAATGCTTTATCCTCTAAAGCCTGTGTAGAAAAAGTAAACCCTGCATATAGCTCTCAAATTTGTCCTAGTTGTGGGTACACGAGTAGAAAAAACCGTGTAGGAATCAATTTTAAGTGCCGCTCTTGCGGCAGAACAATTCATGCTGATGTGGTAGGAGGTGTTAATTTGCTTAGACGTTCTAAGGTAAAACAAGTTGGCGCTGAATTACAAATCACTGTAAATAATACTATATCAGAAGTGAAGGAAATGCTTGAAGCACTATACTGGAGTAGAAGAAATTCTAACCAGGACTGTTCTCAAGGATTTTTAAACATTAACCCAAACAATGCGCTGGAACCGCACAGCCAGAGGCTTACTGTAGAGGGATCAGGGGATCTTTGCATAGCTTCAAAGCAGATGCTTAACAATAGATTTTGTTAGGTATTTGTGTATCGGTTGCAACAGTGGGTATAGTTTTATTCGTCATTACAATTTTTGTAGAGATAACGACAAATCTCAGGTACTCTAAAAATTAACAAAGCATAAGGATCTAGTTATGTGTCCAACCCCCGCTATAATATTGTCCATAATAATAACTACATGCACAGATTTTAGTATACCCTGTGATATGTTTCAATCCATTGCTTATGTGGAGAGTAGGTATAATCCTTATGCTAATAATAAAGGAGGAGATAAAGGGCTTTATCAGATTAGCAAAAAAGCTGCTAAATTTTATGATTTAGAAGATCCTTTTGACCCCCAACAAAATGCTGTAGCTGCAGCGAAACATCTTATTTGGCTAAAAAAGAAGTTAAAAACATGGGATAGAGCACTGTTGGGATACAATTGGGGGATTACACGTGTATTAAATGCTCACGGAAAGTATCCACAAGTAGCGTTAAAGTATGTGAAAAAAGTGCGCAGATATGAAGCAAAAATAAGAGTAGAAAAAGCCAAAAAAGTTAGTTATTAATTATGTATTCCACTGCTTCTAAGGCTTTGGTATACGCGCGTTTTAGCAATTTTATCTTGTTTTCTTTGTTTTTTCCTAATCTTTCGCCATAAAGATATTTATTAATGAACATATTTAGGTAACTTATGCTGTAATCAATAACGGAATTAAGTATTCCAGTCCGCTCTGACAATATACAAGCACCTAAATCAGCAATTAATTCTTCTTCCGCGTATAGTGTCATACTTTTTGTGCTAACCAGCCCTTCTATTGTTTTAGTCTTTAGGATAAATCTATTTAATCTATCTTTATGTTCTGTAGAGTGGATCAATTCGTGAAATTTACCGAAGTGATAAAGCTCTATTGACTTGAAAGAGGAAATAGGTGGAAGGCAAACTACACTGCTGTCGTTTAAATACCCAATAAGATTAAGACTTTTTTGTAGTGTTATTTTTTTATCTCTTAGATAATTTTTAATAATTTTATTACATCTAATTATTTCTTTAATTTTAGGTATTTCTGGTTTTATAATATCTGCACATTGTTCTATATTAAAAACTTCTATATATTGATTTCCAGAGTATGTTATAAAACCACCCCTTCCTTTTTTAACCTTACCTCCAATATTTTTTAATTGTTTTTCTGTGATGTACCAAGGAGACTGGAAACGATCTTCTATATTTTTTAAATAATATATTTTTTTAGAAAGAAGATTTTTGGTAACAAGTGTTTTACAGGGTTTTTGCCAACAAGGTATGTTGCCTTTAAGTACTTTTGAAATGATTTTTTGGAGTAAGGGATCCATTTAATTATCTTTTACAACTTTTCAGTATTTTGTTGAATTTTTATTGACAATTTTATAAAAAAGGCTATAATATTACACGTTATGCAATCCAGGAACAGAGCCTCCAAACTATAACCCTGTTGTGTATTAATTAATTGTAAAAGGACAGGTAAGTAGGTATTGTAACAAAACGGAGAAACTTCATGCTGATACCAAAAATTGAAAAAGTAACCAAAGAGTTTGCTGCATTAGTTGCGGAGGCTAGAGAACAAGCGAAGCAAGAATCGGATGCCCATATTAGAATAACCCAAAGAACTGATATCAATTTAGCGGAGGAGTATTTCGCTAAATCGGTGGAGTATTTCAACAGAGCTTTGGATCAAAAATTGATTAATATTTTGAGAAAAGGTACTTTGTAACCCAAAAGTAGTTGACAACTTTTTCTTCTATGCTATAATAATAGCATGAAAAAGATATCAACATCGTACAACTTGGAAGAAAAAGACATTGTTAATGTTAGGTTGGAAACTCTTAGTGTTTTCAATGTTATCACTGGAATTAAGTTAAACGAACAGCAGTTTAGTTGCTTGTTTTCCGTACCTGTGGAATTTGTTAGCTCTGAGGAGTTACAAGAGCGCAGTGGTTTAAATAAAGCTATTGGTGCTACGATTTATAAAAATGGGGATTTGCGAATTTTTATAAGTAATGACGAAAATAAGAGTTTACAAATAAACACGTTATCCCATGAGTACATACATGCGATTTCTTACCTAGTATACGGAACTTTTGATAAGTTTCATAACAATAGAGATTTGTGGGTATCTACTCATAGTGTGGAACATGAATCAGCGAATTTGCTAGGAGTTCCTTGGTACGTGTATACAGAGCAGGATGTAGCTGCTTGTAACAAAACTTGTTATGGTACTACTGGAAATAATGAGGTAAAATGGGATAACAATAACGTGATAATAAAACACCACAACGCTATAATTTTTGTGTTAGGGATCGCTACTTTTGTAGGCTCGATTGTTTGGATGATTGGACAAACAGGTTAACAATATGCAAGTCATTCGTTCAGATTTTAGATGTAAAGAAATACTACGGTTTAGTAATGGGGAAACTGCTCAATGTGAAAAAGAAGCGGTGCGTGGTGGTTATTGTCTTAGACATTTTCGTAGCAAAAAGGAAATACTAAATATTAATATAGAGGCAATTTTTGTGCTAGGCTTGTTAGGGATAGTATTGTTTTTGCTAGCGCTGACTTTGTAAAGGACTAGGATATAATATGGACGAAATAGAAAAGAAACAAAGATATCAAGCTGCTTTAGAGGAAGCTAGAGAGAAGTATACTTTGGCGGATCGAGAGTATCAGTAAGACTTGATAGAAGTACGTAAGCTGACGGGTAAACCAAAATGGTTACCAGCCATACAAAAGTACGAAGAAGCAAAGAAAATTTTACAGAATAAAGGTTGACTTAGGAGGTGCGGTGTATGTTAGAGAATGGTTTTATCGATTTAGGATGTAAGGGCACTATACGATTTAGTGATGGCGAGACTACTCGGTGCGGCAGAGAAATATATCGTGCCGGGTATTGTCACCCATGTTTTTGTAAAGAGCAGAAAAAACTAAGTAATGAATTAAAAGCTTTGGAACAAAGATGTAGCCTAATCAAACAAAAATTAGAGAATTTACAACTAGAGAGATAAAATCGTATGGATAAGAAAGAAAGTATTGTTTGTACTCATTTTAGGGGTAATTATACAAAATTTTCTTATAGGGAACTTTAGGGATCAGTGCGGTATTCAGAAAAGGACAAAGTATGGCATGGTAAGATTCTATGCATACCAGATCTTCTTACCTATGAGGCAGATACGATGAAAGAGCTTCAACAAGATTTTAAAGAAACTGTGGATGCGTATTTGGGTTTTGATCAAGAGCAATAAAATGGAAAATATAGTAACAGTACAAGATTCTGATTTTGATACCTCCGTATTAAAATCCAACAAATTGGTTTTGGTGCTATTTCTAAAAACAACAGATTCGTGTCCCAAAGATTTATGGACAGAATTAGAAAAAGTAGCGGAAGAATACAAAGATTCTGGTAAAATTGCGCTAGCTAAAACAAATTTGATTAATTGTGCCACCATAGTCAAAAAGTATCAAATAAGAGTAGTGCCTTATCTTATGTGTTTTAAAGATGGTACTGTGGTGGCACAACAAGCGGGTTTAACAACTAGAACGCAAATAAAATCAATGATTAAAAGGTGTTTATAGTGTCTTCTAAATTTTCAAATTTGGGTGATAGGATGAAAGGGTATGAAGCAGTTACAGATTTTGTTCTCATGCCTAGAACTCCTTTAGTAATTCGTTGTGATGGCAAAAGTTTTCATTCCTTTACTAAAAAAGAGAAGTTCAAAAAACCTTTCGATGAGACTTTTTCTACCTGTATGGAAAAGACTCTTTTTAATACTGCTAAAGAACTTCAAGGATGCGTGTTTGGATACACGATGTCAGACGAACTAACTTTTGTGTTACGTAACGACCAAAGTTTGGAAGCAAACCCCTGGTTTGGAAACAGGGTGCAAAAGTTGTGTAGTATCGCTGCAAGTAGTGCTACTCGTAATTTTGTACTAACTCTTCCCTATGTAAATTTTCCAATAACTTTTGATGCTCGTATTTTTACACTGCCTTCTACAGATGAGGTAATAAATAATTTAATTTGGAGGCAAAGAGAGTGTGTTCGGAATTCTATCAATATGGCGTCTGAATATTTGTTGAGTGATAAGTTAGGAAGAAAAACTGCATTAAAGCTACTTATTGGCAAAAAGGGGAAAGAAAGACAGGAATTAATGTTTCAACAGTGCGGTAAAAACTGGAGTACCTATCCAGAATCTTTTAAAAATGGGATAATGTGCTACAAAAAAGAAGAGAAGGAAGGAGAAGTGGCGCGCAAAGTTTTTGTCACCTCCTCCGCTTTTGATTTTGTTACAAATAGAGAAAAATTGTTAGATATTTTGAATAATATAAAAATTGATGCTCTTCTTACAAAATTGTAATTTTTCTCACTCATGGGTGTAAACTAAAAAACCACATTTTAATATTGTGGCTTTTTCTTTATGTAGGTAACTGCAATACAATTTTGTAAAAATGTCAGTGGTGGTTCTGGACAACTTTTCATCCTGTGATATACTAATAGTAGAAAGGGAAATGAAAATGAAAAATTTATTTATTATCTTCTTTTTCGTGATTACAGGTTGTGCCCAAGGAGCTTCTGAGCCTACAGAGCAGATCGTGACTAAAGAGATTAGAGAGGTTCCTGGAGATGAAAACACCGAAGAGATACGAATAGTTGTTATCTCTGCCTACGAAGAGGTTATGGGGGTGGAAATAGGATTAGAGGAACGCAATAAGTTGGCGGAAGTAGTTGTGCGCTTCGTTACCTTGGACGAGTTACGGGAAAGCTTTCCTGATGCTCCTGCTAGCGTTTTAGGCAAATCTACTGGTGACGGAATTTGGATTCGTTCCGATATAGATAGTCGAAAAAGCATTGCTGTAGCTGTTCATGAATACATACATTCATTAGGACGTATTATGACCCATAATGGAGATGATTGTCACATAAATACATCTTTGTTCACTTGTGCCGACAGTGTGGAAAATAAAGCCGTAGATTGGCTAGATGTAGAAAATTCTTATAACCCTGCGTATCAATGTGGTGTAAATTCTTGTAAGTAGTATTTGACAAATTCTGAGATAATGCTATACTATAGCGGAAAGGAAATATTAGTATATGGCTATATTCAATTGCTTGTCGAGAGCTTCTAAAGTTGCTATAGAAGAAGATATAAAAAATGTGAAAAAAAGTATAGAAGAAACTAGGCTATACTTAGAAAAACATCCAAAAGAGGATTCTCTTGCTTTAGAAATCATACAAGACTACACAGAAAAGGAAAAAGTCTTTGTTACTCGCGCAGGTGAGTATTTGGCAGTGTTGCGAAGTTGGATTCAGCGAACTTTTCGTAATGGGGAACACGTTACTTGGGGGTCTAATGACGCCCTAGAGAGCTACAAAACATTAACACCTTATTTGTTAGAAATTCTCGCTATGGATATAAGAGATGCTGTTATTAGGCAGTTTAAAATTAAAGATTTAGATCACGAATATAAATATCGAGTTTGTTGTCTAGGTAAGGGCAAGTTTATGCAATTTGCAGATACCGCACAAGAAGTTTGGAACGTTTTGTTTAATCTAGAAGGAAGTGTAATTATTTCTAGAAATAAAGAAGCTGTAAGTATTTCCGAGATACTATTTCATGGATCTGTGGAAAAAGCCAAAATTTGGTGTGATACCGAGGGTAGAAAAGTTTTAGTCTAGGCAGAGGAGGAGAAGTTAAATGTTTAATTTAATTAAGAAGATTTTTTTGGCGGGTTTTTGGCACCAGAGTATGTGGTACTTGTAGGTGGTATAATGAGGATACTGGATGTTTTAGAAAAACAAATGTATCCCCTCGTTTTGAGCCCGAAAATCTAGTGGTGATATTCCCTGATACTCTACTAGAAGAATCTTGTGATAAGTGGAATCGCCCCAGTAAGTATCAGTACTGTGTAAAGTATTACTATTGACAAAACAGATTGACAAATTTTTAGAGTAGTGCTATAATATAAAGAAAAATAAACATTATGAAAATTTTAAGTAACAATGAAGCCTTAGAAAACGTATCTTTACAGATGGACGAAGCTTTACGTAGCAATCGTGTAGTTGTTGGTGTTCAAATAACTACAATATTCTATGATCCTTCTTTGCCCTCTACCTGTTCTACTAAAAATACTAAGGAACAAACATGTCAAAATCTTAGAACAAGTCTTTGGAATTTAAATAGATGTGTTCTTTTTGATACTGAACTGTTTCGTGGAACTCATCCAGATGGACGTGAAGGCTGTGGGCACTTAGAGCGATGCTCTAAGTGCGCGGAACTAGTGAGCGATGCCCTGGGTTAGGCAAGACATTTAAAATAATTGTATAGTATAGTAAGTAATGTTTAAGAATACTAAAAAATAATTAATGAAGCAAGATAATTGACAAATTTTAACGATGTGCTACACTCATAGTAGAGAGACAACCAATATGTCAAAAGTATATCCATCAGCAGAAGTAATTTACAAGATAGAAAAGCACCCTAATGCGGATCGCTTAGAGGTTGCTTACATTATTGGAACAACTGCTGTAGTCCCTAAAGATATGTATAAAGTGTATGAAGTAGTGGATTTCTTCCCACCTGATGTCACGATGAGCGAGGAAACATCAGATAAATTGGGGGTAACAAAATACCTAAAAACCGATAATATCAATAAAGTAAAAGTAGTGCGAGCTACTAAAATTAGAGGTGTGGTTAGTTACGGTATTGTGGTAAAATCATCTAAAGAGCGTGTTAGAGGAGAAGACCTTTCGGGGGAATACCATACTGGTAAATATGAGCCTCAACCAGACTCTAAACTTATTGCTGGTGATGGTGCATCAAGCCCCGCGTGGTTCCATGAATACACAGAAATTCAACATTATTATAGGAATTCTGGAATATTGGAAGAAGATGAAAATGTTGTAATTACCGAAAAACTGCACGGATGTTTACAGGCTTCTACTCTCATTTCTTTGGCTGATGGTACACGTAAGACTATTAAAGAAATAGTGGATAATAAACTAGATGCTGCGGTACTTGGTTACGTAGATGGGAAAGTAAAACCAGTTAGAATTACAAATTGGTACGATAACGGCGCAACAAATGATTGGTATAGAGTAAAATTTACCAGAAGTAGAATGACTCGTGGAAATTATTGTGGTACACTTGTATGTACAGGAAATCATAAAATTTTTACTACAGAAAATAATGAATACATTTCAAGTAAACAACTTACACAACAAGATTCTGTATTAGTTGTTAGAAATGATGTTAGACTGACCTATGTTCAAGAACAAGTTTTAATAGGTAAATTATTAGGTGACGGTTCATTAGCACATAGTAATAGACATATAGCTTTTAGTCATAAAATTGAACACAAGGAGTATTTAGTATACACTGTGTCCTCTCTAGGAGATTTGGGTATCCTTAACGAAAGAGGAGTTGTTAGCGGTTATGGTACTACTATGTGCCGTGGAAGAACTTTAGACAAGTTTTATATATCGGACGCATTTTCTGGCTGGGTGCGGGACGGTAAGAAACAAGTTCCTAATTCGATTATAGGTAAGTTATCTCCTATATCTTTAGCTTTTTGGTATATGGATGACGGTAGTTTAAGTCATTGGAGAGGTCAGGAAGATCGGGCTGCCTTTGCAACTTGCGGATTTGATGAAACCAGCATAGATGTTTTAGTCGAAGCATTGTCTGTGCTAGGAATTAATGCTGTAAAAAAGCAGTATCGTGGCTATTGGAGACTTTTTCTTCATGCAGACGAGGCGGAAAAGTTATTTATACTAATTTCTCCTTATGTTTGCCCGTGTATGAGGTACAAGCTTCCAGAAAGGTATCGAGATTTTCCTTATGTAGAATTAAATTTGTATAAACTTACTAATCAGTATAAGCCGTTTTTAGTACAGCAGCAAATATTGGAAGTGGTGAAAGTAGACTTAAAAAAAGCGGATACCCATAGATATGATTTGGAAACAGAGAGTCATAACTTTTTTGCGGGCGGGCTATTAGTTCATAATTCGAATGCTAGAGCGAGTATGGGCATAGACGGCACAATGCATTGTGGGTCTCACCACGGGGCTCGTAAGCCCGTTGACGTGCATGGTAGGGCTTCTACCTATTGGAAACCAGCAGAAGCTCTAAAGCCCCTTCTAGAGGATTTGGTGCGTATTTATAGCCTTCCTGTCATTGTATTTAGTGAGATTTATGGACCTGGTGTTCAATTTATGCATTATGGGTTAAAAGAATCCACTTTTGCTATTTTTGATATTAGTGTGAATGGAAAATATCTCGATTACAAAGAATTTGTCGCTGTAAATACTAAACATAATGTACCCGTTGTACCTACTTTATATGTAGGACCTTTTAAGAAAGAGTTGTTAGAAAGTTGGACGAGTGGACCAGCTACGCAATTAGGTACTGAAAAAATCAAGGGGTTTATTGGTCGTGAGGGATGTGTCATTAAGCCAACCAAGGAACGTTGGGATCACTCAGTAGGTCGTGTGATTTTGAAATCGGTTAGCGCGGATTACTTGTCAGCTAAATAGAAATAGTTATAAATAGTTCTGGACAAGTTTTGAAGATGTGCTACAATACAATAAAGGTTAGATAAAAACAAGAAAGGGTAATAAAATGAAAGCATATAAAGGTTTTGACAAAGATTTAAAGTGCAGAGATTTTCAGTACGAGGAAGGTAAAACCTACAAAGTAGATGAATCACCTGTTAGGTGTGGTGACCATGGTTTTCACAGTTGTGAGAACCCACTAGATGTTTTTGGTTACTACGCACCAGGAACTAGTGTTTTTCACGAAGTTGAAGTGGGTGGAGAGGTCGATCGAGACGACGCGGATACCAAGATAGCGTCACAACAAATCAGTATAGGTAAACCTATAAGTATAAAGGATATTTGTGAATTAGCTGTAAAACTTATAGGATCTAAACTAGATTGGAGTAAAGGTGAAAAGCACGCTACAGGGGACTACTCAGCTAGTGCTGCTACAGGGCACCAATCAGCTAGTGCTGCTACAGGGTACCAATCAGCCAGTGCTGCTACAGGGGACGGATCAGCCAGTGCTGCTACAGGGGACGGATCAGCCAGTGCTG
>Ga0214474_1000068_pt1 | contig 56046 bp, 58 predicted proteins | sample RVTome_2_FD_187335 | JGI IMG/M metagenome (GOLD analysis project Ga0214474, IMG submission 187335) | Soil microbial communities from uranium-contaminated site in the Upper Colorado River Basin, Wyoming, United States - RVT95D214 HiSeq ... | reverse complement strand
CTCCTACAAAGGGCAGATCGTTACCATGACCTACCCCCTCATCGGCAACTACGGGGTCAACCCGGAGGATGTGGAGTCCTCCCGACCCCACGTAGAAGGGTTTGTCGTCCGGGAGTACATCAGGAACTACAGCAACTGGCGGGCAAAAGAGAGCCTGGAAGCATTTCTGCAGCAGCACAATATTATCGGCGTCGAAGGGGTCGACACCAGGGCCATCACCCGCCACATCCGATCGGCCGGCGCCATGCGCGCGGTTATCTCCACCGAGGATTTGGATACCCAGCGCCTGGTGCGCAAAGCCAAGGATTCCCCCGGCCTGGTGGGGAGGGACCTGATCAAAGAGGTCACCTGCAGCCGGTCGTATCGCTGGTCTTCAGGGCAGCAAACCCTAGACTCCCCTGCTTTCAAGGTAGCGGCCATGGACTTCGGCGCCAAGCACAACATCCTGCGCATCTTGGAAGGGCTCGGGTGCGAGGTAACGGTGGTCCCGGCAGCAACCAGCGCCGAGGGGATCCTGGCGCTTAACCCCGATGGGGTCTTCCTCTCCAACGGGCCAGGTGACCCTACCGGCGCGCCCTATGTCGTCGCGGAGGTACAAAAGCTTCTGGGAAAACGCCCGATCTTCGGGATCTGCCTCGGCCACCAGATCCTGGGGCTCGCCTTTGGGGGGCGGACCTTTAAGCTGAAGTTCGGCCACCGGGGGGGCAACCAACCGGTCAAGGACCTAAGGACGGGGAAGATCGCCATCACGGCACAGAACCACGGCTTCTGTGTGGATATCGCCTCGATGAACCAAACAGAGGTGGAGCTGACCCACATCAACTCCAACGACGGGACCCTGGAGGGGATGCGCCACAAGCAGCTCCCCATCTATTCGGTTCAGTACCACCCCGAGGCCTCCCCTGGTCCTCACGATGCGCAAGGGCTCTTTGAGGGATTCCTCACCATGATGAAGGAATACCGGGGCACCAGAGATGCCTAAGCGGGACGACATCCACAAGGTCTTGATCATCGGCTCCGGCCCCATCGTCATCAGCCAGGCCTGCGAGTTCGACTACTCCGGAACCCAGGCGTGCAAGGCCCTGCGGGAGGAGGGGTTCCGCGTGATCCTGGTCAACAGCAACCCCGCCACCATCATGACCGATCCGGAGATGGCCCACCGGACCTACATCGAGCCCATCACCCCGGATGTCGTGGCCAAGATCATCGAGCAAGAGAGGCCCGATGCCCTGCTCCCCACCCTGGGGGGGCAGACCGCCTTGAACGTGGCTGTCAAGCTCGCCGAGGCAGGGGTCTTGGATCACTACGGGGTTAAAATGATCGGCGCCAATCAAGAGGCCATCCGTAAGGCCGAGGACCGCAATCTCTTCAAGCAGGCCATGGCACGCATCGGCCTGGACCTGCCCCGCAGCGGTCTTGCCTACGCCATGGAAGAGGCGAGGCAGGTGGCTGAGGAGATCGGGTTTCCGATCATAGTCCGCCCCAGCTTCACCCTGGGGGGTACCGGCGGGGGAATCGCCTATAACAGGGAAGAGTTTGACGCCATTGCTGCACGGGGGCTGCAGAGCAGCATGATCAGCGAGATCCTGATCGAGGAATCGGTGATCGGCTGGAAGGAGTACGAGCTGGAGGTGATGCGGGATCTCAAGGACAACGTGGTCATCATCTGCTCCATCGAGAACGTCGACCCCATGGGGGTCCACACCGGCGACTCCATCACCGTGGCACCAGCGCAGACCTTGACCGACAAGGAGTATCAGCTGATGCGGGATGCCGCCATCGCCGTCATCAGGGAGATCGGGGTGGAGACCGGCGGGTCCAACATCCAGTTTGCCGTCGATCCCAGCAATGGGAGGATGGTGATCATCGAGATGAATCCCAGGGTCTCACGCAGCTCTGCCCTGGCCTCCAAGGCCACGGGGTTCCCCATCGCCAAGATGGCCACGAAGCTCGCCATCGGGTACACGCTGGATGAGATCCCCAACGATATCACCACAAAAACCCCGGCCTCCTTCGAACCGACCATCGACTACTGCGTGGTGAAGATCCCCCGGTTCACCTTTGAGAAGTTCCCCGGCGCCGATGCAACCCTCGGTATCTCCATGAAGTCGGTGGGTGAGACCATGGCCATCGGCAGGAGTTTTAAAGAAGCCCTGCAGAAAGGGCTCCGGTCCCTCGAGATCGGCCGCTATGGCCTCGGTGCAGACGGCAAGGATAATGGCATCATCCCCGCCTCCCGCAAAAAGCAGGCGGAATTCTTAGAGGTGCTCCGAGAGAGGCTGCGCACCCCGCGCGGGGATCGGGTCTTCTGGATCAGGTGCGCGCTGGAGGCAGGCCTGGAGGTGGAGGAGGTCCATGCCCTCACCCATATCGATCCTTGGTTTTTGCACCCCATCAAGGAGATCCTTGCGATGGAAAAGGAGCTCCGGCGCTCGCGAGCAGGCTTGAGAAGGGAGAAACGCGGGTCGAGGGCTCCCTCCACGAAGGACTGGTCTATACCGCCCAAGCTACTGCGGCGGGCCAAGGAGCACGGCTTTTCCGATTGGCAGGTGGCCCACATCCTGGGCTTTGACGAGGAAGAGATCCGCCGGTATCGGAAGGAAAAGGGGATCGAGCCCGTTTTCAAGCTGGTGGATACCTGTGCAGCGGAGTTCGAGGCGTACACCCCCTACTACTACTCCACCTATGAAGAGGAGGACGAGAGCCGGGTCAGCCAGCGCCCCAAGATCATGATCCTCGGGGGCGGTCCGAACCGGATCGGGCAAGGGATAGAGTTCGACTACTGCTGTGTCCATGCAGCCATGGCCCTTAAGGAGGACGGCTACGAGACCATCATGGTCAACAGCAACCCGGAGACCGTGAGCACCGACTACGACACCTCGGATAAACTCTACTTCGAACCCCTCACGCTGGAGGATGTGCTCAATATCTGCGATCGCGAGAGGCCCCAGGGGGTCATCGTCCAGTTCGGGGGGCAGACACCCCTGAACCTGGCCCTTTCCCTTCAGAAGGCAGGGGTCCCCATCATCGGGACTTCTCCCGAACATATCGATCAGGCCGAGGACCGTAAGCGGTTTCAGGCGTTGCTGAACAAGCTCGGGCTGCGCCAACCCCCGAACGGCACAGCCACCTCGATTGAGGAGGCCGCGCTGGTGGCCCAGGGGATCGGCTATCCCGTGGTGGTGCGCCCCTCCTATGTCCTGGGGGGCAGGGGCATGGAGATCGTCTATGATGCAGAAGACCTGGCGGCCTTCATGGAAAAGGCGGTTGAGGCCTCTCCAGCGCACCCCATCCTCATCGACAAGTTCCTGGAGGATGCCATCGAGATCGACGTGGACGCCGTAGCCGACGGCGCCAGGTGTGTGGTGGCGGGGATCATGGAGCACATCGAGGAGGCAGGGGTGCATTCCGGTGACAGCGCCTGCGCCATCCCCCCGCTCAGCCTGAGCGATAGCCAGATCGAGGCGCTCAGGGCTCAGACATACGCCCTGGCTGCCGAACTGGGGGTAGTGGGGCTCCTCAATATCCAGTATGCCATCAGGGGTGATGATATCTACGTCCTGGAGGTAAACCCCCGGGCCTCCCGCACCGTCCCTTTTGTGAGTAAGGCAACGGGCATCCCGTGGGCCAAGGTAGCGGCCCGGGTGATGGCGGGAAAGACCCTCACACAACTCGGGATCACCACGGAGGTGGAGATCAGCCATACGGCAGTCAAGGAGTCGGTCTTCCCCTTCAACCGCTTCCCCGGGGTGGACTGCCTCCTCGGCCCGGAGATGCGATCCACCGGCGAGGTCATGGGGATCGATTGCGACTTCGGCAGGGCCTATGCCAAGTCCCAGATCGCTGCCGGCCAGAACCTGCCGCAGCAGGGGACGGTCTTCGTCAGCGTCAAGGACCGGGACAAACGGGCCATCATCATGATCGCCAGAGGGTTGATGGACCTCGGATTCCAGATCGTGGCCACCCACGGGACCGGGAAGGTGCTGGAGCGCAACGGGGTTCCCGCCAGGAACGTCTTCAAGGTGGGGGAAGGGCGGCCGACGGTGGTGGACCTGATCAAAAACGGCGAGATACGACTGGTCATCAACACGCCCAGCGGGAAGAGGCCCAAGGCCGATGAGGTCGCCATCAGGACGGCGGCCCTCCAGTACAACATCCCCATCGTCACCACCATACCCGGGGCATGGGCCACGGTGGAGGGGATCGCCGCCCTCATCAAGGGGGAGATCGGCGTCCGCCCCCTCCAGGAGTACCATCAATCATGATCGCTATTGTCGACTACGGCATGGGGAATTTGCGCAGCGTGCACAAGGCATTGGAGCAGGTGGCTGTGGAGGTGCGGGTGACCTCCGATCCCCAAGAGATTAGGGACGCATCGAAGATAATCCTCCCCGGGGTAGGGGCCTTCAGCGACTGCATGCGCAACCTCGACGAACTCCATCTCCTGGAGCCGATCATCAGTTCCATCGAGGCGGGCAAGCCCTTCCTCGGGATCTGTCTCGGGTTACAGCTCCTCTTCGAAGAGAGTGATGAATTCGGTCCCCACAAGGGGATGGGGGTCCTGCCGGGGCGGGTGCAGAGGTTCCCTGATGATATAAAGGACCCCCAGACCGGTGAGCCCTTGCCCATCCCCCACATGGGCTGGAACACCGCGGAGATTAAAAAGGAGACCCCTCTCTTTGCCGGCATCGAGCGAGGCTCCTATTTCTACTTCGTCCACTCCTACTATGCTATTCCCGACGACCCCAAGGATATCGCCGCCGTGACCCCCTACGGCATCGAGTTCGCCTGCGCCGTGCAGCGGGGGAACATCTACGCCGTGCAGTTTCACCCGGAAAAGAGCCAGGACAAGGGACTGCAGCTGTTGCGGAACTTTGGAAGGCTCAAGGAATAAAAGACACGCGGCGGCAGTGCGAGATTAAAGGACGTTAAGCGGTTTGCCTCGGGGGTCATAGGTGATCCCAGTAACCCCATCGCCTCCATCTCACCAATCACCTTGGGCAATATCCTAAAAAGCTTATAGACTTAATCCTTGCTTGACAAACGTTTGTTTAACAGCTATACTGAACTATCAGTAAGAGGAAAGGTTTGTCACGAAATGAGATCAATTGATGGGTTTGAAGGGATGCTCTTCGATGGAAACCCAGACCGCGCCTGATCCCAAGCAAGGGATACTCGATGCAGCGATAGGCCTGTTTGCACGAAAGGGATTTTCTGCAACCGGGGTACGAGAGATTGCCCGCGAGGCCACGGTAAACATCGCCATGATCAGCTACTACTTCGGCTCGAAGCGCGGCATTTTAGAGGCGGCGCTCGCCATGTTCTTTCAGCGCTACCTGGAAGTAGCTGAGCAGGCATTGGATGGGGATGATCCCCCCGAGCAGAAGATGCGCCGATTCATCCGTTCGATAGTCATGTTATTGCGAAACAACAACGATCTCGTCCGGATCGCCTTTACAGAGCTGCCCTTCGATATGCCGGAGATCGCCGACTTCAAGGCGGAACACGGGAGAAAGATAGCCGCGCTCTTTCAACACAAGTTGCTGTCGGCAATGGAAGGAAGACTGCCGCGTCCGATCCGCCTCGAGATCGTCGGGCCGGCGTTTATCGGCATGCTGGTTTCTCACTTCCTGCTCCGTCCGGTGCTCGAGGGCGTCTTCAACACATCATTCAACGAAACATTTTATGCGCGGTATGCCGAGGAAATGGCCGATTTGTTCTTTTACGGTGTGCTCGGCACCGGGCATGAGTTTCATGACGATGAGGGTAACCAATGAAAAAAAATATCAGAGGGAAATTCTTCTCAAAGATATGGAGGCGATCATGAAATACTCTTGTTACAACTCCTCCGGTGCGGTGATGCAATAATAGAAATAATCGAACAGGAGACCCGACCATGCGATTGCCCGTAAAGAAACAGGTTATCATAGCCCTCGGCATCCTGCTCCTGCTGCTTTTGGTCCTCGCCCTCCTCTTCTACTACCGAAGCCAGACGAGGCCGCGGGAGCTCCTGCTCTCCGGGACGGTGGAGGTCACCGAGGTGGAGATCTCTCCCGAGCTCTCGGCCAAGGTAATAACGCTCCATCACCGGGAGGGGGATGCGGTGAAGGAGGGGGATCCCTTGCTCGATCTCGATCGGAGCGACCTGGAGACCAGGCTCCGAGAGGCCGAGGCAGCCAGGCAGGCAAGCGCGGCCCAGGTCTCCCTTGCCCGGGCCCGGATGGAAAACACCAGGCGGGATTATAACAGGAACCTCCAGCTCTATCAGGCCCAGGCCATCTCAGCCAGCGCCTATGATGCCATCAAGACCGCCTACGAGATCGCCAAGAATACCTATGATGCCTCCCAGAGCCACTATAAGGGGGCACAATCCCAGGTCGAGATCCTCCGGCTGCAATTGCAGAAGACCCACATCTGCTCCCCCATCACCGGCATGGTCTTGGAGCGGAGTGTAGAGGCAGGGGAGGTGATCTTCCCCGGCATAGTAGCCATGACCATCGGAGATCTCCGCAGCCCTTGGGTCCGGGTCTATATCGGCGAGCCGGATATCGGCAGGGTGCGCATCGGCCAGCAGGCATCGGTGGCAACTGATGCCTATCCCAACAGGAAGTTTCCGGGGACGCTCCGTTATATCGCCAGTGAGGCGGAGTTCACCCCCAAAAACGTGCAGACCCGCGCGGAGCGCATCAAGCTCGTGTACGAGGCCAGGGTCTATCTCTCCAACGAAGAAGGAATACTCAAGCCCGGAATGCCTGCCGACGTCACCCTGCGCCTGGAGGAATAGGGCATGGCCCTCATCCAGATCCGGGGGCTGCGAAAGCGTTTTGGGGATGGCGACGTCATCCAGGGGATCGATCTTTCTATAGAGGAGGGTGAGGTGTTTGGCCTCATCGGTCCTGATGGGGCGGGCAAGAGCACCTTGATCCGCATGCTCGCCGGCATCCTCGAGGCCACGGAGGGGGAGATCTCTCTGCGAGGCATCGACGCCGTCCGGGATTACGAAGGCGTCCGCCGCCTGGTGGGGTATATGCCCCAGACCTTCGGCCTCTACGGGCCCCTTACCGTTGAGGAGAACCTCCGGGCCGTTGCCCGCATCCATGGGGTAACGGGAGCGGAGTTTAAAAAAAGGACTGAACGGCTCTACCGGTTCAGCGGCCTGGGCCCCTTTCGGGACCGCCGGGCAGCCCAGCTCTCCGGCGGTATGAGGCAGAAGCTGGGACTTTCCTGCGTCTTGATACACGAACCCCATATTCTTTTGCTCGATGAACCCACCGTGGGGGTAGATCCCGTCTCCCGCCGCGAGTTCTGGGAGATCCTCCACGCCCTCTCTGCCCAGGGGTCTACCATCCTCATCTCCACACCCTATCTTGAGGAGGCTGAACGGTGCCACCGCATTGCCTTCCTGCGGGAGGGGCGGATCTTAGAGGTGTTGGACCCTCGAGAGCTCAAGGCACGCTTCCCTTACGCCACCTGCGACATCTACGCCCCCGACATCAGGGGTTTGATTGCGCGCCTGCAGAAACGCCTTACCTTGCCCGTAGCCTTTCTCAGCGGGGATCGCATCCACCTGATCTGCGAAAGAGAGGTCTTCGCGTCGGGGAAGCTGGAGCAGACCGTGAAAAAATTTTCCCCCCAAGGTACCCAGATAAAGGAGACGACCCCCATTGTCCAGGACCTCTATTTCATCTTGGAGCGGAGGGCCGATGCGGTCTGATCATCTCCGGCGCATCGGCGCCATTGCCCACATCGAGACCCTCCTGATCCTGCGTGACAAACGGAGCCTGGGGCTGGCCTTTATTATCCCCCTACTTCTTTTGGTCCTGTTTGGTTCCTCCCTCTCCTATGACGTAAAAAATATACCCCTGTCCATCTGGGATCAGGATCGAACCCCGGCCAGTCGAGCCCTTACTGCCGCCTTTCAAGGGTCCCCCTACTACCGCATCGTCGCCATGAGGGAAGGATACACCGATCTCATCAGCGACCTCGAGCGGGGCAAGGCCATCGTAGTCATGGTCATCCCGTACGATTTTGAGAAACGCCTCGGCAGGGGTGGAGAGGCCCAGGTCCAGTTCATCCTCGACGGTACCGATTCCACCACCGCGGGCACCTCACTGAACTATACCCAGGGGATCATGACTCAACATAACCTCAACCTCCAGCGCGCAGAGGTCCGGCAAGGCGCGGGGCTTCCGCTCGATCTGGCGATCAGGGTCTGGTTCAACCCGGAGATGGAGAGCCGCAACTTCATCGTGCCCGGGCTCATCGCCGTCATCCTGATGATCATTGCCGCCCTGCTGACCTCCCTCACCCTGGCCCGCGAGTGGGAGACCGGCACCATGGAGACCCTCCTCTCCCTCCCTATCAGACCGATAGAGGTAGTCATCGGAAAGATCATCCCCTATTGCGCCATCGGGATGATCAACATCACCATCCTCATTCTTGCCAGTCGTTTTATCTTTCAGATCCCCATCAGGGGGAGTATCCCCCTGCTCTATCTTTTTGCCTCGATATTCACCATCGGCGTCATGGGCCTGGGGATATTCATCTCGGGGGCGGCGAAGAGACAGGTATTGGCCACCCAGTTGGCCATTATCACCACCCTCCTTCCTGCCAACCTTCTCTCCGGCTTCATCTTCCCGATCCGCAACATGCCCCCGATCCTACAGGGCATCAGCTACCTCGTGCCGGCCCGCTATCTCATCCATGCCCTCAAGGGGATCTTCCTCAAGGGGATCGGCATCTCCATCCTCTATCCCTCTCTCCTGCTGCTCGTGGCCTTCGCCATCTTTATTGTCTGGCTTGCCTCACGTCAGGTGCCGCGCCAGATCAAGGAGAAGCGAAGATGAACCTGCAGCGCATCACAGCCTTACTGCACAAGGAGATCAAACAGGCCCTGCGGGACCGGAAGATGAGGATCGTCATCTTCATCTCCCCCTTGATCGAGCTCTTCCTCTTCGGGTATGCTGTCAATACCGATGTGCGAAACATCCGCACCGTCGTCTGCGATCGCGCCGAAACCAGCATCAGCCGGGGGCTCACCGATGCCTTCCAGGCCAGCGGGTATTTTCGGATCGTGCAGCGGTCACAAGACCTCCGCGCTGCAGAAGTCCTCGTGGATAAAGGAGACGCCCAGGTCATCCTCGTCATCCCCGAGGACTTTTCCCGCGACCTGCACAGGGGTCGCATCGCCGATCTCCAGATGATCGTGGAGGGTACCGACTCCATCGTGGCAGCCAACGCGGTCTCCTACGGAAACATGATCATCGCCGCCCATCTCCAAAAGCTCGTCAAGCCTCCTCCCGTAATCCAGATGAGAACGGCAACAAGCACGCGCATCCCCCAGGTAAGGCCGGAGACAAGGGTCTGGTTCAACCCTGACCTCAAGAGTAGGAACTTCTTCGTCCCGGGGGTCATCGCCCTGTTGCTCACCATCGTCTCGCTGATCCTGACCTCTTTCTCCATCGTGCGGGAGTGGGAGGTGGGGACGATGGAGCAGCTCATCGTTACCCCGCTGCGGCCGATAGAGCTGATCATTGGTAAGACACTCCCTTTCTTCCTCGTGGGTCTCATCGATCTCATTCTGATCTTCTTGGTGGGGACCCTCTGGTTTGGGATCCCCTTTCGGGGGAACATCCTGCTCTTGGCCTTCTCCGCTGTGCTCTATCTGATCAACGCCCTCAGCATCGGCATCCTCATCTCCACCAGCTCCCGGACCCAGCAGCAGGCCCTCATGACGATCTTCTTCTACTTTATGCCCTCGATGTTGTTCTCCGGGTTCGTCTTCCCGATCTACAACATCCCGTTCTTGATGCGGTGGATCGCTTACGTAAATCCCCTTGCCTACTTCCTCGTCATCATCAGGGGGATCTTTCTCAAGGGGGTGGGGATAACGGTCTTGTGGCCCCAGCTCTTGTTTCTGGCCCTGGCCGGGCCGATCCTGCTGGGGATCAGCGTCAAGCGATTTCATAAAAAATTAGACTAGGGGAATGATGGAAGCGATCCTCACACAAGGGCTCACTAAAAAGTTCGGGGATTTCGTTGCGGTGGATGAGGTCTCCTTCGCCGTCTCCCCGGGAGAGGTCTTTGGCTTCCTGGGCCCCAACGGGGCAGGCAAGACGACCACCATCAGGATGCTCTGCGGCATCCTCCTGCCTACTGCTGGCAGGGCCCTGGTAGGGGGCGCGGATGTGACTACAGAATCAGAAAGGATTCGGGGTAGAATCGGATACATGTCCCAGCGCTTCTCCCTCTATACGGATCTGACTGTCCTGGAAAATCTCACCCTCTATGCGGGGATCTACGGCATCCCCGAGAGTGCAGTGTACAAGCGCCTCAGAGAGGTGATGGAGATGTGCGCCCTCTCCGGGAAGGAAGGATCCATGGTAGAAGATCTCCCCACTGGCTGGAGGCAGCGCCTGGCCCTGGCATGCGCCATCCTTCACCGACCGGAGGTACTTTTTCTCGATGAACCTACGTCGGGGGTGGACCCGGCTGCCCGTCAGGCCTTTTGGGAATTGATCTATCAATTATCTTCCCAGGGGACGGCGGTGCTGGTGAGCACCCACTATATGGATGAGGCGGAACAGTGCCACCGGATCGGAATGATATTCAACGGGAGATTGGCCGCCGTGGATACGCCAACCCTGTTAAAGGAAAGAATTCCCGGGAAGGTCTACGAGCTGGAGGCAGAAAATACCATAAAGGCCACTGAGATCCTGCGGCGGACCTCCGGCATAGCGGAGGTCTCCCCCTTCGGGCGCAGGCTGCACATCCTTACCGAGGCGGAGGCACCCACGCAAAAACAGATCTGCCAGCTCCTCACCAAGGCGGGGATCTCCATCGCTTCATTAGAGCGGGTTCCCCCGCGGCTGGAGGATGTCTTTCTCTATGTGGCGCAGAAGAGTTCTGGTGAAAACAACAAGAACCGGATGCAGGCTCTTTGACAAAACGGCTTGACAGCCATGGGAAAAGATGCAAAGGTCATTTCAATCAAGGACACCATGATGAAGAAGCCTTTAGCACTCTCCCCGTTTGGAAGACATCTCGGGGTGGAGGTCCTGGAAGCGGAAGATGGATTTGCCCGGATCAGGCTGCCCTACCGCCCGGAGCTCACCAACCCCGCGGGAAAGCTGCACGGGGGTGCTATCGCCACGGCCTCCGATACCGCCATGGCAGTGGCAATCGGCTCCGTGTTGGGGGAATTGGGCGGACCAGGCAGACACTCGACGGTCAAGCTTGAGATAAAGTACAAGGCCTCGGTGACCGATGGCGAGATCATAGTCGAGGCACGGGTCATGAGGAGAAAACCGCGGGTCTTTCTGGGGGAGGCAGTGGTAAAAAACGGAAATGGCCAGGTGGTGGCCATAGCCAAGGCGACCTTCATGGTCAGGGATAAAGCTCCACAGGATGAGTAAACAGAGGATACGGTCGCGCAAAACTGGTCCAAGCCTCTTCATCAGAAGTTTCCCATCCCTTAAAACTTTCGTTTGACTTTGACCCCCTTTATGTATATATTGTATATACAGTATAGCAATATCGTCGGAGGTATGTGATGACGATTCAAATGATCGTCCGGATCGACCCGGGGCTCAAAACCAAGGTGAATAACCTCGCCAAGACCGAGGGGAAGAGCGTGAGCGAGGTTATTAGGGAATTGCTCGAGGAGTATGTCAGGAACAGGGACATCGGCTCGTATATCGATGACCTGTGGGGGCGCATCGGCACCCAGTTGACATCACGCGGAGTTAAGCCGGAGGGGATTCAACGCGTCATCCGAGCGGTGAGAGAGAAGAGGTGACCAAGGTCGTTGTTGATACCAACGTCTTTGTCTCTTCTTTCTTCGGTGGTAATCCTCGCGAGATCATTGACCTGTGGAAAGCGGGTCACGTCACCCTCTGCCTTTCCAAACCGATCGTCGACGAATACGTACAGGTCCTCAGACGCCTTGGATTACAGAACGAGCGAGAGTTAGAAGAACTGCTGAGCCTCTTTGCCAGCGGTTTGCATATTGTTTTCACCACCAGCACACCTCAATTACATATAGTCGCGGATGATCCTGACGATAACAAGTTTATCGAATGCGCCGTGGCCTTAAAGGCCGACTGCGTCGTCTCAGGAGACAAGGCGCTTATAGAGATCAAAGACTATATGGGTATTAAGATCGTTACTCCCAAAGAGTTCCTTGGGCAGTTTGTCCGTGCCGAGCCTCATTAACCCCTGCCCAGAAAAACCCTTGCTACTTTATTTTACGTAAATATCTTTCGCTATCTTTTTTATGGGTGATGGCGAGGATAACAACCTCCTTGGAAACGATTCGATAGTAAGCCCTAAAATCACCGCTGCGCAAACGATAAAGAGGCGGAGCGAACGCTGTCAGCCTCTTTATCCTGGTCTTGCCAAAGGGCAAAGGGGATTGCTCTAAATAATTCTTTATGTCCTTGGTAAGTTGGAGCGCGTCTTCGATCTCAAGTTCTTCAATCTCTCGTTGGGCAGCTGCACTGAATATAACGTTAAATCTTTCTTCTGCCACGGCGGCTTTCCAGTCTTTTGATCATATCATCGGCCGTCATGCCGCCCTGGGCCTGATATTCGGCATATGCCTCCTCAACCCTCTCCTTAAACGCAGGATCATTCTCAATGAGGTAGTCGGCCAGATCGTCCTCTGTGATGTGATGGAGAATGGCCTTAGGCTTTCCGTACGCGGTGACGATGATATCCTCCTTTTCCGCCTGCTTCAGTATGTCCATGGTCTTGTGCTTCAGCTCTTTGACTCCGGTAAAACGCATAGCAACCCTCCCTAAAAAGTTACACTAAAGTATAACCATTTAGCTGAAATGCGTCAACAGAAAACTCAAATGTACTAATTTAAAGGCTCTATTGTAAGCATATCCTTGACAATTAACTTACAAAGATATATAATATCAACATTAGATAAGTAAGGTTAAAAAATAAATGTTTGCGCAGGGAAGCATATGAAATGAATACTCACTGTTTTGTCTGCAAAGAACCACGACCACTCACGGTGGAACACATAATTCCGCAAGCAATTGGCGGCACGTTGAAGGCAAGGCTCTACTGCAGAGAGTGCAACGGTTCCTTTGGGCATGCGCTGGATGATGAGATCTCGAAGCAGTTTGGATGGATTGGCACTTTGCTGAACATCACACGGGAGCGGGGTAGACCTCAACCCTATAAAGTCAAAGAGCTAAAGTCCAGAACTACACTTCTCTTTGATGGAAAGGGTCTAAAGCGAAAGGACCCTGTGGTCAAAATAGCATCCAAAGACGGGAAGAAACTCGATTTTGCTGACATAACGGCACGCTCTGAACAAGAACTAAGAAAAATATGTGCCGACATTCAGAAGCGCTATGAAGTACCCGGTGGCATTAAGACTTTTCAAGATGCCCATCCAGGGCCGACTGATGTCGAACGGCTAGTGACAATTGATAATGCCTTGCTTCGCAGAGCGGTCTCAAAAATCGCATACGGCTTTACGTGTACCAAACTCCCCGCGGATGTCATCTTCTCATCGCCATTTGAAGCGATCCGGCAATACATAAAGGCAACTAACCAATCTGACCTTGCTTGTGGCAATTTTGTTCATACAGAATTTATGACGGATCATGTTCGGCCCCTTCACAAAATTCATGTTGCGCTGAACAGGGACGAGAGGCTTCTTGTAGGCTATGTGTCGCTCTTCGGAATCTACCGCTTTACGGTCTTACTCGCGGAAGATTTCAAAAGTAAACTCGAATTGCCTGGGCTCGATTACACCTTTGATCCAGTGCGTAGGAAGCAGATCGTCGGCAATGACAATTTTCGAGCACCACGGCTTACTAAGGAGAACATACTTCATCCGAAGCAGTCTAAAGATTTTGTTCAGACCGAGTTGGAGAAAGGGCACAAAGTAATAGAAAGCTACGTGGAGAATTTTAGGTTTTTACGTGGTGAATTTAGCTGATAGAGCTTTGGACTATCACATAACTATTATAGATGTAGCCAAACGGACGTAATGTAGCCGCTAGCTGGCCCCCGTGTTCAGTAGTTAAAATAGCCGATGTTAACGGATCGATTAACTTTAAAAGAAGCAAAATACACAGAAGGGGTCCTAAAGGAGCTTGATTCTGTGTATTGGGCAAAAAGTTTGATAACTAGAGTTAATCAAGGAGGAGGCTTAATTTCAGAAAATATGTCAGTTCTTTTCGAGGCGCGGTTTGCTTATGAGCTATACAAAAAGGGCGTTCAATTTGAATATGAATATCCTGCCGGTGTTGGCGATTCAAAAGTTGAATTTCGAATAATACAACCAAAAGAATGGCTTATTGAACTAGTAAGCATCAGACGTAGCGAAGGCGTAAAAAGAGCTACAAAAAAAAGAGGGTCATTTTATATGTTAAACTTAACTACAGACTCTTCAGATCCACATCAAAGCGAAGAAGCAGAAATGATAACTGCTGAACAAAAAATTGGTGAGAAGGTATTTTCTAATGGGAAGCCGACCAAATTCCCGCCTATAGCTACTGCTTATCATATGATAATCACGGATATGCGTGGGTATTTAGCCCAAGGCGGTTATATAGATGATTATCGTCAAATGGCTTACGGTCCATCAGGCTTACCAAAAAACAAGGAAATGTTAATTCATTTTTGGAAAATAAGGCCTGAAAAAAAGGAACCTATTAAGGGATTATTCGAAAAAGGCAATCCTTTAGAGTCCTCTAAATATATTTGTCAAAGAATTCATTTTCTAGGCTTTGTTCGTGAAACGGATTACGCCGAAGGCGAGATTACAAATAAAACCTGTTGCTTAGGCAACCCGCATCTTTTCAAAGATGAACAAGAGATAAAAAAGGCTTACCAATCTTATCCCTTGGCAAAAGAGGTAAAATGTTATTTGTGAGTTAGGGGCAGCATGGATTTTGTCATTGACAATATGAGTCCAAGTGACTGGGAGCGGGTGTGTCGTGTGTATGCTGAAGGCATTGCCACTGGCCATGCCACGTTCGAAACCAAAGCCCCGGCCTGGGAGGAATGGGATGCCGGGCACCTGCGCAAGCCCCGTTTGGTAGCCAGGGCCGACGATTGTGTTGCGGGATGGGCTGCGCTGAGCCCGGTTTCGGGTCGTTGTGTGTATGCCGGGGTGGCGGAGGTCAGTCTGTATGTGGGGGCTGCGTATAGAGGTCAGGGAGTCGGCTCAGCCCTTCTTGCAGCCTTGATCGGTGCCTCAGAAAAAGGGGGGATATGGACTTTGCAAGGCGGCATCTTTCCCGAGAATGCGGCAAGCCTCGCCCTCGTCAAGAAGCAGGGGTTTAGGGAGGTTGGTCGCAGAGAGCAGCTGGGTAAGATGACCTACGGCGAGCGTGCAGGAACCTGGAGAGACGTCATCCTGGTGGAGCGACGAAGCAGTGTTACAGGGATAGAGTAGCAAGGTTCACAAGCTGGTCGTCCGGTTCAGGGGGGATTACCTCGCTCACATCCACTGCATGAAGTGCTCTTCATATTCCCGCTCAAGGATCTCTTTGTGGTGCAGCTCCTGCTGGGCAAGCCTGGAAAATAGCTCCTCAATCTCCGTCCCTTCGTAGTTCCCAACAAGCATATGGTACATGTTATAAGCCTCTTGTTCCTTCTTCATGGCGTACAGCATCACGTTCTGGGGACTGCTGCCAGGGCCGATATCCTCGGTGACCATATAGTCGCTGAGGTGCAGATCCCTGACCTCTTTCTTGCCCCCTATGAGTTCTACGTTCCCCTTCTTGAGGGCATTCTCCAATAACTGCTTGTGACCCAGCTCCTGATTGGCCAGGTCTTCGAGCAGGGCTTTGGCCCCGGCGTCCTTGACCATGTTTCGAAACATCAGATAGAGTTCACGGGCGTCATGCTCTCTGCGGATGGCAAAGGTCAAGACATCGTTCAGCGATTCGAAGTTCATATCCCCCTCCTTACCATAGTTGTTGAGAAACCCCTTCATCCACCGATGAATATCCTTATAATATAAAAAGGAGTACACTTGTCAAGGGACAATGCACAATGTCTGTAAAAGCGAAAAAAGCGGAAAAAAACCTTGACAAAGAGGGGCGCTGACGGTATACCTTAACCTACAACCTTCAAAAAGAAAGGGGGGAAACATATGAAGAGATGGCTGTATCTTATGGTAGCGGTGGCGTTCTTGGCGGGGGGAATACTCGGTATTGCCCTGGCGCAGGCCGATAAGGTCACCATTGATAACAAGTACCCCAAGAAACTGAAAAACCCGGTGACCTTCAACCACAAGGCGCATGCAGGTGCTATGGCCTGTACCAAGTGTCACCACACGTGGAAAAAGGAAGAGAGCAAGACCCCCCAGAAATGCGCCGAGTGCCACAAGGCGGCTGATACCGGCGAAAAGGGGCTCAAGAAGGTCTACCACAAGAACTGCATGGACTGCCACAAGGATCTACAGAAACAGGGGAAAAAGACCGGCCCTACTACCAAATGCAGTGAGTGCCATCCCAGCAAGGCCAAATAGCGCGCATTAAAAGACTGATAAAAGAGGGGGATGAAAAACATCCCCCTCTTTTTTTTGACGTTATGAATAAGATGAGCCAGCGCGCTCAGCTCTTCAAGACCTCCTGCCCCCTGGCCCTCTTTATCTCGGCATCAGACGGTCTGACGTAGATGGGCACCAAAGAAGCGATGTCATCCGGCTCCCCTCGTCTGATGCGCCTGAGCCCGAGCTCAGCGACGGTCGTGCCTCGGAGGAACCCCAGATGCAGGGGGGCGAAGAGGGCCTTCTCAGCCAACCGCTCGACGATCAGTTCCCGGCAGACCTCTACCCCATCCCCCAGAAAGACCGTCTGCTGAGGAGGGATCTGCTCAATGAGCGCAGAGGGAGAGAGGACCTGATAGGGGGTCAATTGTTCGATGTGCCCGCCAGCCCCGTTTTTGTAGAGGGCGGTATAGATCTCCCCCTTTCGCGCATCTAAGAGGGGACAAATCTGGTGGGGGGTGAAGGGCAGATTGCAAGCTAGAGCGTCCAAGGTGGGAACACCCGCCACCGGCCTTTCAACTGCCAAGGCCAACCCCTTGACAGCGCTCAGTCCGACCCTCAGCCCGGTAAAAGAACCAGGGCCCAGGGAGACGGCTATGCCGTCGATCTCATGGAGATCAAGCCGCGCCTCAGCCAGGAGGGCCTCGATGGCGGGGAGCAATCTGGCGGAGAGGGTCTCTGCTCGATGAAGGGCGTACTCAGCCACTACCCCATCATCGTCGATGATGCCGAGGCTCGCGTAGGAGGTCGCGGTGTCGAGCCCCAGGATCTTCATCACTTGGCCCCCTGGGGAAGGATCCTCATGATGTCGTTGTAGAAGATGAAGGCCATGAGGAGGATGATAATGATCAAGCCGATCTGCTGCGCCAGCTCCAGCTTCTTTACGCTCAAGGGCCTGCCGATAATGGACTCCAGGGTCAGAAAGAGGAGGTGTCCGCCGTCGAGGATGGGTATGGGGAAGAGGTTTATGATGCCCAAATTGATGCTTATGACTGCGGTGAAGAAGATCAGGCTGAGCAGCCCTTCTTGGGCCTGCCTACCGGCCATCTGGGCGATCAGGATGGGACCGCCGAGGGCCTGCTTGGCCGGAATGGCCCGCTGGATGACCTTGACGATGCTGAGCACTGTCAGCTTGGTGATAAGCCAGGTCTGGTAGAATCCCATGCCGATTGCCCTGTAAACGGGTTCCCGCTTGAGTACAAATTCACCGGATGAGATGATTCCGATTTGATAGGTCTTCACCTCCTCGCCGAAGATGTTCTTGACTGTCGCGGCTTGAGGGGTAACCCGTAAGGGGATGACTTTTTTCCCTCTCCTGACGGTGAGTTGGAGACTTCTCCCCTCGCTCTTAGTGATGACCGAGGGGAGATCAGCCCATTGGCTGATCTTGACATCATCCACCTGGAGAATTATGTCGCCGGCTTGCATTCCGGCCTTTTGGGCAATGGATCCATCCACGACCTGCCCAACGAGCGGGGGTGATTGCGGGATTCCCATGACGCTGTACAGCAGGGAGAAGATAAAGATGGCGAGTAGGAAGTTTGCCAGCGGACCCGCGAGGATGATTGCCATCCTCTTAGGCACAGGTTGATGGAGAAAGGCCCTTGTTTGCTCCCTCTTAGGGACCTTCTCCCGAGGATTATCTCCCAAGGGTTTCACATATCCCCCTAGGGGGAAGGCGGATATTTGGTACTCCGTCTCTCCTATCTTTGTGCCGATGAGCTTAGGCCCAAAGCCCAGGGAGAATTTTAACACCTTCACCCCTGCCAATTTGGCGACGAGGAAATGACCAAACTCATGGAAAAAGATCAAGATCCCCAGTACCCACAGAAAGGCTAAGATATAGATCATTGAGACACCTCTTGTATGAATGCTAAGGCCTTCTCCTTGGCCCATCGGTCCGCCTCAAGGGCAGCCTCTACCTCGCGCAGCGGGGCCGCCTTGTGCCCATTCATGGTAGAGGCGACCACGTGCGGGATCTGGTCGAAGCTGATCCTGCCCTGGAGAAAGGCCTCCACCGCCGCCTCATTGGCGGCATTGAGCACCGCCGGCAGAGTCCCCCCGCCGTCAAGGGCCTGATAGGCCAGCTTCAGGGAGGGGAACTTTTCAACGTCGGGAGGCTCAAAGGTCAGATGGTTGAGTTCAACCAGGTTGAGCACAGGGAGATCCATCGCCAACCTCTTGGGGTAGGAGAGGGCATAGGCGATGGGGATCCGCATGTCGGGGATACTGAGCTGGGCGATGATGGAGCTATCGATATACTCCACCAAGGAATGGACTACCCCCTGACGGTGTATCAGTACCTCTATTTGCTTAGGGGGGACGCGGAAGAACCAGTGCGCCTCGATGACCTCGAGGCCCTTATTCATGAGGGTGGCAGAATCCACCGAGATCTTGGGCCCCATCTGCCATACCGGATGGGCCAGGGCCTCTTGGGGGCTTACCTTTTTGAAGGCCTCAGCAGGCATGTTATAAAAAGGTCCTCCCGAGGCAGTCAAGATGATCCTCTTTATCCCCTGCCCTCCCATCCTGCTTCCCAGGGCCTGGAAGATGGCGCTGTGTTCGCTGTCGATGGGCAAGATGGTAACGCCCTTTTCTTGCGCCTTCTTCACGATGATCTCACCGGCTGTCACCATCGATTCCTTATTTGCCAAGGCGACATCTTTGCCCTGCTCGACGGCAGCGAGCAAGGGACGGATCCCTACCGAGCCCACCACCGCCGATACCACCAAATCCACGCCTGGAAAGGTAGCTGCTCGAATGAGCCCTTCTTCTCCATATACCACCTCCACCCCCTCTCCCTTGAGGGCATGCGCATGTTCCTGGTCGAGGACAGAGACAAGGCGGGGTTTAAACGCGCGGATCTGTTCGCACAACAACGGGAGATTCGTCCCCGCAGCAAGGGCGAGGACCTCAAACTCCTCCCTGAACCGTCCGACGATCTCGAGGGTATTGACCCCGATGGACCCCGTCGATCCGAGGATGGCCAACCGCTTCATGATCCCCCGGGAAACATCTTATAGGCCAAGAAGTAATACAGAAAAGGGGCAGCGAAGAGGAAGCTATCCAACCTGTCAAGCATACCTCCATGTCCGGGGATCAAGGTCCCAGAGTCCTTCACCTTGGCCCCCCTCTTGATCATCGATTCTGAGAGATCCCCCAACTGGCCGAAGAGGGCGATGCCTGTTGCCACCATCAGGGCATCCGCAATCATCAATGTCGGGAAGAACAAGGACTTACAAACGAAAACGGTGAGGATAGCCCCGACAAAGCAGGCGACAAAGCCCTCGATAGTCTTGTGAGGGCTGATCCGGGGACTGAGCTTATGTCTGCCCAACCAGGAGCCGATAGCGAGGGCAAAGGTATCCCCTATCCACACCGTTGCCACGAGCAAGAGGACCCAGAATACCCCCTGGGGTAATTTATTGATCAAGGTTATATGGGACAAGAGGAAGGGGACATAGATAATACCGAGAAAGGTAATCCCAATTCGGTTCGGCAGCAGGGAAAGCTCCTCAGATAAAAAGGCATAAGCGAAAAAGAGGGTCAAGAGGATCACCCCCAAGAACAAGATGATCGCCCCATAGGGTGCCCACTGAAATAACCCGCAGAGGATGGCGCCGAGGGCGATCCCACCGATCTTTCTTCCGGCCCCCTCCTCCGGCAGGGTCATCTGATAAAACTCATAGAGCCCCACGATGGCAGCCACGGATACCATGATATAGAGGGCGAGGGGAGGGCCAAAGCGGATCAACAGCAAAAAAGGTGGGACGATAATCAATGCCGTTAACAACCTCTTAAGCATATCAAGACCTCTCAATGCGCAGACTGATAATGTCTGGTCTTGCCCTCACCGGAGTGCAGCACCCTTCCGAATTTGAGCTGCGGTGAGACCAAAACGCCTCTCCCGGTCCTGATAGGCAACGCAGGCCTGGATCAATTCTTCCTTGCCGAAATCAGGCCACAGGGTTGTGGTGAAATAGAGCTCGGTATAGGCGATCTGCCAGAGCAGAAAGTTGCTGATGCGCATCTCTCCGCTGGTGCGGATCAGCAGATCCGGATCCGGGAGGTCTCTGGTGAAGAGATATCTGGAGAAGGTCTCCGGCGTGATATCATCTTTGGCGATCCTGCCCGCTTCTATGTCCGCGATGATTGCTCTGACGCCGGCGACGATCTCCGAACGCCCTCCATAGCTGAGGGCAAGGTTGACGATGAGGCCATCCTTGTCTCGGGTCATCTCCACCGTCTCCACGAGGAGATCGCGGATAGAGGTAGGGAGGTCCTCTAAGTCTCCGATGATATTAATGCGGATATTTCTCTTCTGCAACTCTTGTTGACGCTTCCGCAGATGGCTTTGCAGGAATCCCATCAGGGCATTTATCTCTTTTCGCGGACGGCGCCAATTCTCCTTGGAAAAGGCATAGAGGGTCAGGATCTTGATCCCGAGCTCTTCACATGCCTCTACCACCGCTTGGGCGGCATCGAGGCCCCTCTGATGTCCCTCCATCCTCGAGAGACGTTGCCTCTGTGCCCACCGTCCGTTTCCATCCATGATGATGGCTATATGTCGGGGCATCTTTTCCGGATCGAGCCTCTCCATATCCCTTGCCTGAACTGTCATTATCTCGTATTAAGGGAGAATATTCCCTGAAGTAATGCCCCGCGAATTGGAAGACATCTACGATCCACGAATTCCGGTGAAATCGCACTTAATATCAAATGTAACACAAGTATCGGGGCTTTGCAACAAAGGAGACTATGAGGACTCATGGGGGATCGGCTATATTTTTAAAAGGGTGAGGGAGCAGTATCTTCTGCTCCCTCACCGTCTATACCTCAACGACCGCATCCACTGGGCAGACCTCCATACAGGTCCCACACTCAGTGCATTCATCCTGCTTTATGACATATTTCTCCTCGCCTTCCTCGATGGCGTCTGCGGGGCATTCCTCAGCACAGGTTCCGCACGCCACGCACTCATCATTGATCTGATACGGCACTGCTCTCACCTCCTTACTATCATATTTCCATTATTTCCTTCTCTTTTGCCTCAATCACCTCATCTATTTTTTCGACGAAGGTATCCGTTGTCTTTTGTACCTGATTCTGCAAGTGATGTAATTCATCCTCGGAAATATCCTTCCCCTTTTCCATTGTCCTCAGCTCTTCGATGACATCTCTCCTGATATTGCGCACACCGACCTTGCTGCTCTCGCCCATCTTTTTGACCACCTTAACCAGCTCTTTTCTTCGTTCCTCAGTCAGCCTCGGGATGGTGATGCGTATAACCTTTCCATCGTTAGTCGGGGTCATCCCCAGCTCGGACTTCAGAATCGCCTTTTCTATCTCACCAAGTAAGGAATTATCCCACGGTTGAATGACGATGAGCCTGCTCTCGGGTACCGAGAGGGTAGCCGCCTGGTTAAGGGGGGTGGGGGTTCCGTAATAATCCACCCGGATGTCATCCAAGAGGGCTAACGAGGCCCTGCCCGTGCGCACCTTTCCCAGTTCCTTCTCCAAGGCGAGGATGGTCCTTTTCATCTTCATTTCACATTCTTTGATGGCCTGTGATTCCATAAGATCCCCTAACTAATCAACGTCCCTTCTTCCCCCCCTAAGATTATCCTCTGCATATTTCCTTTCACAGCACTATTAAAGACAACCAAGGGGAGTTGATGTTCCATACAGAGGGAGATGGCAGTAGCATCCATCACCCGCAACCTCCTCTGCAATACCTCCTGGTACGAGATGGCATCGAATTTCACTGCTGAGGGATTCTCTAAAGGGTCAGAATCATAGACGCCATCCACCTTCGTGGCTTTAAGGATAATTTCCGCCCCTATCTCCAGGGCACGCAGGGCAGCAGCTGTGTCGGTGGTGAAATAAGGGTTGCCCGTTCCGCCCACGAAGATGACCACCTTGCCCTCCTGGAGGGCCCTCAGGGCATGGCTGCGCACATAGGGGGTTACCATCTCACCTACGGGCACGGCCGACTGTACAGAGGTCAGGGTCCCTTGCCTCTCCAATGCGTCTCTCAAGGCCAGACCATTGATAATAGTGGTCAACATCCCCAACTGATCCGCCGTCACCCGCTCTAAGTCATATTCAGCGGCCTGTGACCCCCGGATGAGATTGCCTCCTCCGATCACCACGGCGATCTCAACCTCTAGACCCCTCAGCTCTTGTATCTCCTCAGCCAACTCCCGTAAGGCCGCGGGCTCTATTCCTACCCCTCCCTCTCCTGCCAGTACCTCACCGCTGAGTTTTATCAATATTCGTTTATAGGCGGGTTGCTTTTTCATTGAAGATGGCATAGTCAAGCCGTGGTGTCAACCGTCGTCTTCCCCCAAGATCTCTCCCAGTTGATACCTGGTGAAGCGCCGCACGGTAATATTCTCTCCCAACTTGGCTATGGTATTATAGATGAAATCCTTGACGGTTATATCGGGATTCTTAATATAGGCCTGCTCCAGCACGCACTGTTCCGCAAAAAATTTCTCCAACCTTCCTTCCACGATCTTATCCACCACCTTTTCCGGTTTGCCTGACGTCGAGGCCTCGGCCCGTAGAATCTCCTTTTCCTTCTCTATTACCTCCGGAGGGACGTCTTCCCGGCTGATAGCGATGGGATTCATGGCGGCAATGTGCATGGCGATCTCTTTCGCCAAGTTCCGAAAATCCTCCGTCCTGGCCACAAAATCCGTCTCACAGTCAATATCGACCAAGACCCCTATCTTGCCTCCCGGATGTATATACGAGGTAATAAGACCCTCGGCGGTCTCCCGCCCCGCTCTCTTCGCTGCCTTGGCTAAACCTTTCTTGCGCAGAAAGTCGATGGCTTCATTAATGTTGCCCGCACACTCCAACAGGGCCTTCTTACAATCCATGACGCCAACCCCTGTCCTCTGCCTCAATTCCTTAATAGCACCCGGGGATATCTCCATCTCTCCTTGGCCTCCTCATCCTCCTCTGGTGGGATTAAATCTCCTTGTCGCGCTCGTCTTTATCCTCGCGCGCTTCTCCTCCTCCAGCTTCCCCTTCGACCCTTTCATCAGGAGCGGTCTCTATCGGGGTCTCTTCCCCTGTTGCTCGTTGGAGTTCCTCCTCGCGGAGCCTCTTTCCTTCTATTGCTGCATCGGCAATCTTGGTGGCGAAAAGGCGGATGGCACGTATGGCATCGTCATTTCCCGGGATCACGTAGTCTATCTCATCAGGATCACAATTGGTGTCCACAATGGCTACCGTGGGGACCCCTAACTTCCGCGCCTCACTAATTGCTATCCTCTCGCGTTTGGGGTCAACGATAAAGAGGGCCCCGGGAAATCGATCCATATCCTTGATTCCCCCGAGATATTTGCTCAGCTTGGCCCCCTTTTTTTGCAATTGTAAAACCTCTTTTTTAGGAAGCCTCTGAAACTCCTCATTCTTTTCCATTTTTTCCAGTTCCTTGAGCTTATCGATACTCTTCTTTATCGTTTGAAAATTGGTAAGGGTACCTCCCAGCCACCGATGATTGACATAGAACATGCCGCAGCGCGTAGCCTCTTCGTAGATGGCCTCCTGGGCCTGTTTCTTCGTTCCGACAAAGAGGATCTTCTCACCTTTAGCAACTTTATTCCGAATAAATTCATGGGCCACATCTAAAAATTTGACCGTTTGCTGCAAGTCGAGTATGTAGATACCGTTCCTCGCCCCAAAGATGTACGGTTTCATCTTGGGGTTCCAGCGCTTTGTCTGGTGGCCGAAATGAACCCCAGCCTCCAACAACTCTTTCATCGTAACGACGGACATAGGACCTCCTTGTGGTTGTATCTTCCGCTCCCTTCATCTCGTTTGGAACCCTCGTAGGCACCCCCAAATCGATCGGGGAGCGTGTTTAATGAGAATGACCTTTAGCATACCACCTCCCAATTTGCAAGAGAAAATTTGGGTCGGCGATCACGCGTGTGACGCCAAAACCTTCCGTGGCTCCTTATTGCCAGGGAGGGATAATGAAACGATGCCTTATTCGTCTTCCTTGAATCCTTCCCTTCCTTCTGGTATACTATTTTTATATGGATAAGATTTCACGCATCGTAAAGAGGCTTTTCTTTATAAACGGAGAGACCAGGAGGCCGAAGATCATCGATTTCTATATCTTGAAGGAGATCTTGGTCCCCACAGGGATCGGAATGGGGATCTTTACGTTTATCTTCTTGGTGAGCAGACTGTTCCGAATCACGGAAATGGTCGTAGAAAAAGGGATTCCTTTGCTTTATGCAATAAAAATCTTTTTGTGTCTCATCCCGGCCTTTCTTGTCTTTGTCGCCCCCATGTCCCTCTTGCTCGGGATCCTCACGGCCCTGACGAGATTGTCTGCAGACAACGAGATCATCGCCCTCAAGACATCGGGGGTCGGGCTCTACAGGCTGAGCCCCCCCGTGATCTTTCTCTCAGTGATCACCTTTCTCTTCACCACCTTCCTCGTGTTCTATGCCGTGCCGTGGGGGACTCAAAGCTTTCGTGAGACCCTCTTTCAGGTTGTCGGGACCCAGGGGAAGCTGGACGTGAAGGAACGCATCTTCACCGCCCCCTTTGGCGACTTGGTGATCTATGTGAACAAGGTCTCCCACAGGGAAAAGATGTTGGAGGGGATCATGATCTACGATGAGAGGGATCCTGAGATAAACAGCGCCATCGTTGCCCGCAGGGGGTATCTCACCCCTGATCCTCAGGAACAAAAATTGGTGCTCAACCTCTTCGACGGGAGCATTCATTCTCAGGAGTTACAGGGGGAGACCTATCGCACCATCAACTTCAACACCTATCAGTTCACCATATTCCTGAAAGAGGAGATGGCAAAGGAACGCAAAAGGGCGAAGGTGCGGATGCTGGAGAAGGAGATGTCCATCCATGACTTGCGTGAGAAGATCAGGATGATGAGGGAAGAAGGGAAAAACGTCCGCCCTCAACTGGTGGAACTCCACTTCAAATTTGCCATCCCCTTTGGCGCCCTCATCTTCGGCCTTGTGGGACTCCCCTTAGGGGTGCAGCGCACGCAATCAGGCAAGTCCTGGGGCTTTGTCTTATGTGCCGTTGTCTTCCTCCTCTATTACGTCCTCTACTGTTTGGGAAAGGATTTGGGCGTGAGCGGGATCATATCCCCTCTTCTGGCTGCGTGGTTTCCCAATATCCTCTTCGGGGCCCTGGGGGCATATCTTTTTGTAAAGACTGCTCGAGAGTCCCCCCTGTGGATCCTCTCCTGGGTGGACAAGAGAATGGAATTCTTGAGGGGAAAATGGAAGAGATTTTTCCGCGAGATGTAGATAAATCCTCAAAGCAACTCCCCCTGCCTTTTGGCAATGCGCAGGGTATGAGACCGCAGGGATGGGGAGGTATGAGAATCCTCAGCCGTTACATCGGCAGAGAGTTCTTGAAGCTCCTTTCCCTGTGGGCGTTCTCTTTCTTCATGATCTTTTTCATCGTGGAGCTCTTCGAAAGGATCAATGCCATTATCGTCAATAAGGCCCCTTTCTACGTGATCCTCGAGTACTTCCTCTACAAAATCCCCCCTTTTCTCGCCCAGACGTTGCCCTTTTCCACCCTTTTGGCCGCCTTGATCACCTTGGGGGTCCTCGCGCGGAACAATGAGGTCGTGGCCATGAAGGCCCATGGCGTCAGCACCTATCGGATCATGTTCCCCCTCTTAGTCCTTGCCGCTGCGGTCACCGCCTTTATCTTCCTCTGCAACGAGACCATTGTCCCCTACGCTGCGCGCAAGGCCAGCTATATCTGGTCGGTCAAGGTGAAGAAGGAAGAGGAACGGGCCTTTTTCCAGCTCAACAAGATCTGGTACCGTGGTGAAAACGCCATCTACAACATTCGTCTCCTCGAGCCGAAGAAAAATATCCTCCAGGGGGTGACCATCTATTATTTCGACGAGGCATTCACCCTCCGCCAGCGAGTGGACGCCCGCGAGGCCCACTGGAACGGGAATGGCTGGACCTTTTATCAGGTAGCCATCAGGGATTTTCTCCCGGGAGGGGAGGTGATGACGGAGACCTACGACGAGCGGAATATCTCCATCCCAGAGAGCCCGGAGGACTTCAAGAAGGGGATGCAGAATCCAGATGAGATGACCTACGGGGAGCTCAAGGAATATGTAGAGAGGTTGAGGAGCGACGGATACGACCCCACCCGCTATGTCGTCGACCTCCACAAAAAGGTGTCTTTTCCCTTTTTGACTTTAATTATGGTCTTGATGGGGAGTCCCTTGGCACTGGCGGCGAGCCACGGCCGCGGTGGCGGGATCGCTCAGGGGGTGGGGATCAGCATAGGCATCGGCTTCATCTATTGGGTGGCCTTTGCTATCTCCGTCGCCATGGGGTACGCTGGGACTTTCCCGCCTTTCATCGCCGCCTGGGCACCCAACATATTCTTCGGCCTCATCGGGGGTTTTATCCTCGAGAGCATCCATCAGTAAACCGCCATGAGCGGTTCACCGGTAGGAGGGTTTTCGTCATGGCCATCATGGAGATCAGCGTCGTGCCGATAGGCACCGAGAGCACCAGCGTGAGCCCATTCGTCGCCGAGTGCGTGAAGATAGTAGAGCAGCAGGGGCTCACGTACGAGGTCACCTCCATGGGGACAGAGGTGGAGGGTGCGGCGGATGATCTGCTCACACTGGCAGCGCAGATGCACCGGGCCCCCTTTACACAAGGGGCCCAGCGGGTGCTTACCACTGGCTAAACCGAAGGTGACCCTTTGGTCAGAGCCACCTCCGGCATCCGGATCGATGACCGCCGGGACAAAGAATTGCGGATAGCAGGGAAGAAGGCGGCTGTCCACAAGCGGCTCAGGGAGATGGGGGTCGAACGGTGACCACCGCATAGGCATCCAGATCGATATATTTTCGCGCTACCCGCAAGACATTTTCTCCGGTCACCTGCTCTATCTCACGGGGGTAGCTTTGGTAAAAATCTCCCCCGAGGCCATACCGTTCATCGAAGGCCATGGCAGATGCCATGGCACGGGGACCCTGGAGATCGATCGCATAGTTCCCGATGAGATACGCCTTGGCCTGCCTCAGCTCCTCCTGACTGATCCCTCTATCCCGTACTTCTCGCAGGATCCTCTCGATCCCCTGGCGCGCCTGCTCTACCTTGGGAGGACTGGTGGCCAGGTACACCCCCAGATAGCCGGGATCGAGATCAGAGCGAACAAAAAAGGCCGTCACATAGGCCAGTCCCTCTTTATCCCGCAATTGGGTGAAGAACCTCCCCCCTTGCCGACCCAGGGCGGCTTCCAAGACCTCTAAGGGGAAGCGGTCCTGATCCTGTAAGGTGGTGCCGAGGAAACCGAGGGCGAGGTGGGCCTGTTCCTTCTCCGGCACCACCTCTTCCTTTTTCTTGATCCCGCTGGTCTTGAGCTCTTGGGGGATGGGAGGGGGGGAAAAGGAGGCCCTGCGCATCCCGCGCAAGGCATCTCTTACGGATACCGATACCTCCTCCCACCGCATGTCCCCAACAATGGCCACGACCAGGCTTTGAGGAAGGGCATATCGCTTATAGTATCTCCTGAGGTCCCGCCGCTTGATGCGGCCTATCGTCTCCTCGGTACCCAGGACATGCAAGCGATAGGGATGCCTTTCATAGAGGGTCTCCCTCAAGAGCCGCATGGTCCGGGCAAGCATCATATCCTGCTCCTGCCCCAGGGCAGCGAGGAGCTCTGCCCGCACCTTGTCTACCTCATCCTTGGGAAAGGATGGTTTGGCAATCACCTCGGCGGCCAACCTCATTAGCTGCGGAAAGTCCTTGCTCAAACCCTTGGCCTGCAGGCCGAAGCTGTTGCGCCCCGAAAAGGTCCCCAGGGTTGCCCCGAAGGAATCCACCTCCTGGGCCAACTCTTGGGCGGTGTGTAGCTCGGTACCCCTCGTCAACATCTCGGAGAGGAAACGGGTGATGCCAGCGTCTCGCTCCTTTTCAAACCGCACCCCTCCCAGGAAGACGCAGGCTATCCCCACCACGGGCACTGCGTGGTCCTCTTTAAAAAGCAGGGTGACCCCATTCTCGAGCACGATCTTTTTTATCCCCTCAGTCTCTTTTGCAATGGGCGACACCTTGCCCAAGGCTGCCATTGATAACTCCAGGGCGTGGTGGTCCAGGGCCTCCTTTTCCCCCTCAGGCACCAGTAAGCATAAGGTGAGGTTTTCCAGGCGAAGGTATCTCCTTGCCACTGCCTGGATCTCGGCAATCCCGACCCGGGAGATCTCTTGCAGATACGCTTCCTCTGTGCTCGCATCCCCCCTGATCATCTCAAAGTAGCCGAGTTTACCCGCCTCACCCTGTACTGTCTCGCGGCCATAAGTGAAATCCGTCTCCACCATGACCTTGGCCTTACGCAGCTCTTCCTCATCGATTCCTGCGTCCTTTATCCGGGAGAGTTCCCTGGCAATGCCTTCGATCCCTTGCCGAATGTCCCCCGGCTGAAACGCCCCACCGATTACGAAGAGCCCCGGGTCCTTGGGGGTGTAGGCATAGGCATAGATGGAGCTGACCAACCCTTGCCTGAGCCTCAATTCCTTTTGCAGCCGTGAAGATTCCCCCTGTCCGAGGCAGACGGCCAAGAGATCGAGGGCAACGGTGTCCTTATCCCTGATGCCGGGGATGTGGAAGCCCAAGGCAAAATATCTCTCCTTGATATTCTTCTGCGTTACACAGGAGCGAAAGGAGCCTTGCGAATGCTCCTGCGGCCTTCCCCTCACGGGGAGGGGGCGAGCAGGCGAGGCAAAAAGCTCCTTCAGCCTGGATAACAACTGCGGCGTCGCAAAGTCACCCACTCCTACAAAGACCATGTTCCGCGGGCGATACCACGTCCTATAGTAGTCAAGGACCCGCTCCCTGCTGAACCCGCTCACCTTGTCCGCATATCCGATAATGGGCCTCCCATAGGGGTGGCGCAGAAAGCTCTTTTTAAAAAGAGACTGGTGGAGGAGGCGCTCAGGATTGTCCTCACCCATTTTGATCTCTTCTAGCACCACCTCCTTTTCGCGCGCCAGTTCTTGCGCATCAAAGGCAGGGTGCTGGATGGCGTCGGCCAGGACCTTCAATCCCTTCTCCCGGTAGCGGCTGTCGATCACCACGTGATAGACGGTGTTTTCATAGCTGGTATAGGCATTGATACGCCCCCCGTACCGTTCTATGGTCCCTGCAATCTCGCCCGCCCTCCTGTCATTCGTTCCCTTGAAAATCATATGTTCGATGAGGTGCGATATCCCCGCGTCGGAGGGACTTTCGTCGGCACTTCCTACCTCCACCCATACCTGAAAGGCGACGACTGGGGCTGAATGGTCCTCCAGCAGCACCACCCGCATGCCGTTCTCCAGCCTGCCTCTCATAATCTCCCCTGCGCCGTCCTTGGTAAAGCCATAGGTGGGGAGAAGAAAGGCCAGGAGCGCTACAACAGTCAGAATAGCCAGAGACATTCTCTTCATGGATCTCACCTCCATTAACGATCCTTGATAAAACTATGCCTCAGCCTCGGCCTTGTCAAGGATCCTTAACTGGGCTCCCTCGTGCTTGATTTTCCCCCCGCAATCGGGCTAGAATACAGGAAACGGGGGTGAGCGTGATGGCTACAGTGATTAAGGGGATCGATTGGGATACCTTTCAACAACTGCGTGGGAGTGAAAAGAAGGAATACTTCACGCGGGATGAAAACATCTTCCACATCATTATGTCCCAACAGTTTGACCGCAAGTTTCTTGACGACATATGTGAAGTGACCACCAAGATTAGGGGGATTTCCAAGGGGAACAAGGGGGTCGCCTTTCTTCAGTCCCTGCTGCAGGGGAAGAGGGCGATGCTGTACTTCGTTCAACCCTCCACGAGGACCTTCCTCTCCTTCATGGCCGCCTGCCAGGTCCTGGGCATCCAGTGCTCGGAGGTGAGGGATACCGCCACCTCCTCGGAGATGAAGGGGGAATCGCAAGAAGATACCGTCCGGACCTTCAGCAGCTATGTGGACCTCATCGTGATGCGCCACCCCCAGGCGGGGTTCGCCGAGAGGATCGCGTTTCTCCTGAACCAGATCAGCAGACCAGTACCTATCATCAACGCCGGTTCGGGGAAGGATCAACACCCCACCCAGGCCCTGTTGGATATCTACACGCTCCATCGCTCCTTTGAGAACTATGGGGGGATTGACGGCAAGAGGATCGCCTTTGTCGGTGATCTGAAGAGGGGCAGGACCGTGCGGTCCCTGGCATATCTCTTAAGGAACTATACGGACGTCAAGCTTTACTTCGTCGCCCCCAAGGAGTTGCAGATGGGAAAGGACCTTAAAGGATACCTCCAGGAGCAACAGGTGCAGTTTGAGGAGAGGGATAACCTCAAAGAGGTCATCCCCTCCGTGGATGCCGTCTACATGACCCGAATCCAAGATGAATATGATGAGGCAGAAGAATCGAAGCGGATAGATTACTCCGCGTACTACTTTAAGAAAGAATACTTAAAGATCCTGCCTCCCAATACCATCATCATGCACCCCCTGCCCAGGCGTGCAGAGTTGCCGCCGGAGATAGATGCGGATAAGCGGGCCATATATTGGCGTCAGGTGCGCAACGGCATGTGGGTCAGGGTAAGCCTCATCGCCACGATATTTCGCAAGGACAAGGATATCAAAGAGTACTAGTGGATGAGGCTGCCGATCCTCTTCCAACGAACCTTTGACACAAGAGAGGGAGCCCGCCAGTCCCACGACCAATACATGATAAAGGCCCTTCCCAATACATCGTCGAGGGGTACGTACCCCCAATAACGACTGTCTTCGCTGTTGTCCCTGTTGTCACCCATGACAAAGAGCGAGTTCGGAGGGACCATTTTCGGCCCATAGCTATCACGGATGGAGGGTCCCCACGAGCCGAAGACACCCCAAGGGTCTTCGATAAGGCGACCGTTGATATGGATCTTCCGCTCCCTGATCTCCACCTGTTCCCCCGGAAGCCCAACGACCCGCTTGATGTAGTCCTTGCTCCGATCGTTGGGGAAGATAAAGACGATAACATCCCCACGCCGGGGTTTAGAAAAGGAGAATACCTTTTTGCCGATCACGGGTATCCTGATGCCGTACATAAACTTGTTGACCAGGATATGATCACCGACCAGGAGGGTGGGCTCCATGGAACTGGAGGGGATCTTGAAGGCCTGGACCACGAAGGTCCTGACAAAGAGGGCAATGGCCAACGCAATGACGAGGGTCTCTGCGTATTCACGCACCTTACTTTTCTGCTTCACCTTTGGCATCCGCTCGGTACCTCCTTATTATTTATCTGACCTGTAAGAGGGCCAAGAAGGCCTCTTGGGGAGATCTACCTTCCCCGCTCGCTTCATCCGCTTCTTCCCCTCCCGCTGTCTCTCCAACAATTTGTTCTTTCTGGTACCCTCACCCCCGGAGCACTCGGCAGTTACCTGCTTGCGCAGAGGGGGGATCTTTCCCCTAACAATAACCCTACCACCCGCAGCTGCTTCGAGCACCACCTCGAACATCTGCCGGGGGTGTGATGACGGAGAAGTCTCTTGCCCGCGAGAGATCTCCGCTCATGGTCCTGATACCACCTTGGTCCCTTCGATGTTTTCCTCAACGGAGATCCTTTTCTGAGCCGCCTGGGCCTCCTGCAGCGTCGTATATCCCCCCAGCCTCACCCTGTACCACAAGCCCATCCCCTCTATCTGCACGGGGACTACGTGGACCGCATATCCCTTTTTTATCAATCTGCCCTTCAGACCTTCGGCTGTCGCTTCCTCCTTGAACGAGGCAACTTGGACAAAGTAGAGATCCTTGGGGGCTGGGGTCTTCTTAGTCTCCTCAACCTTCGCGGTCTTTGGTGGAGGTGCCTTTGTCTCCCCCTTGTTTTCCGTTACCTTCGCCTGCTCCTTTTTTACCGTCGTCTCCTTGTGCGTCTCTCTCCCCGCACCCTCTTTTTTCGTTAGGGTCTCATAAAAGGTAAACCGCATCCGCTCATCTTTTTTCTCTGCGGGAGGAGATGACTTGTCTCTCTCGCTTCCATCCGTGCCCTTCTTTTCCTTAGTGGTGGCCATCGGAGAAGCTGCTTCTTGGACAATACGCACCCGCTCTCGCTCCATCTGTATCCCCACCTTGACCCCCGCGATGAAGATCGCGAAGGCGAAGATCATACCCCCCATAATGACGAAGAACCTCTTGACCTGATGGCGTTTTTGTCCCCTTGGGACAGATTCTTTGTAGTCTCTCATCACATCTCCGCCGGGGCGGCTATTCCCAACAAGCCCAATGCACTGCGCACAACCCCCTGAATGACCTTGACCAAGAGGAACCGCGCTTTCGTCATCTCTCTGTCATCTGAGATGATTCGGTGTTTGTTGTAGTAGCTGTGGAAGATGCCGGCCAAGTCCTGTAGGTAAGAGGTCAAGCGGTGGGGTTCCAAGGCGAGGGCCATCCCCTCCACAAACTCAGGGAAGATGGCTACCCGTTTAGCCAGCAACCTTTCCTCGGGGAGGCGCAGTAGGGCAATATCGACGTTGTCGAAGGTCGGTATCTCTACCTCTTTTTCCGCTGCCTTCTTAAAGATACTCGTCACCCTCGCGTGGACGTATTGAACATAATAGACAGGATTCTCCGTTCCCTCCTTCTTGGCCAGCTCCAAGTCAAAGTCCAGAGGGGAGTCGGCCCTGCGCAGCAGGAAAAAATAGCGGCAGGCATCCACCCCCACCTCCTTGATGACATCCTTCAAGGAGGTGAATTCCCCTGTTCGGGTGGACATGCTCACCTGCTTTTTATCCCGCAATAAGTTGACCAACTGCACGAGGATGACCTTAAAGATGGATTTGTCCAAGCCGAGGGCCTGGATGGCGGCCTCCATGCGGGGTATATAGCCGTGGTGGTCGGCCCCCCAGATATCTATCAAGAGATCATAACCGCGATCATACTTGTCTTTGTGATAGGCGATGTCCGAGGCGAAATAGGTTGTCGCTTCGGTGCCCCTGATCACCACCCTATCCTTCTCTTCGCCAAAGAGGGTGCTCCTGAACCAGAGGGCCCCCGCATCCTCATAGAGGTACCCCCTGCCTCGCAATTCCTCCAAGAGACGAGGGACCAACCCGCTCGTGTATAAGTCCGACTCGCAATACCATCTATCGAAGCGGACCCGGAACCGCTCCAAATCGTCCTTGATCCACCCCAGGATAACCTCGGCAGCCTTGTGGGCAAAGGAGTCAATGGCCTCTTCTTTCGGGGCACGCAGATAGGTATCCCCTTCTTCCTTTTTGATGTCGCGGGCGATCTCCCTGATGTATGCGCCCTGGTATCCGTCGGGGGGAAAAGAGACCTCTCTTCCCGATTCCTCCAAATATCTACTGTACACGGACTGCCCCAGGACGTGCATCTGGGTTCCTCTATCGTTGACATAATATTCCCGTTCCACCTGGTACCCGACCTTCTCCAAGAGGTTTGTCAGGGAGTCCCCAAAGGCGGCGATCCTCCCATGTCCGATGTGTAAGGGGCCGGTGGGGTTAGCGCTGAGAAATTCTACCAACGCGCGCTTCCCTTTCCCCAACTCCCCTGCACCATACCGCTCCCCCTGCCGATCCGCCTCCCGTAAAAAATAGTGCCAATATGCCTCCTTGAGAAAGAAGTTTATGAAGCCGGGCCCGGCCACCTCTACCCGCTCGATGATCCCCTCCGCGTCTTCTATAAACCTGACGATGGTCTCAGCAATCGCTCGGGGAGCCTTCTTGGTGTGGGAGGCCATGGCCATGGCAACGTTGGTCGCGTAATCGCCATGCCTCTCGTCCCTGGGGTATTCCACGATGAGGGGTGGAAGCGCGCCCTCGGCCAACTCTCCTCGCTCCTGTGCCCTCGCAATGGCCCGCCTGATGATCTCGTTCAATCCCTTTTTCACGTCACTCCTGCCGAGCCAGGAGAGAATAAGCCTCCGGCCTTCGATCTTTTAAGAAGGGCCACTCCTTCCGCACCCTCGATATCTCATCGAGGGCAATCTCTACGAGGAAGATCCCCTCCTGAAGGCCTGTCGGTTCATCGACGAGGTCTCCTTCCGGGGAGATGCAAAAGCTCATACCGTAGAAATCCTGTTTCGGCTCGTTCCCTACCCTGTTTACCCGCATGATGAAGAGCCCATTGACAATCGCGTTTGCTGCCAACACCTTGAGCCAGCGTTGTTGGGAGGCGAAGGCGGCGGCAGTGGGAGCAAAGACGATTTGAGCTCCCTGCAGGGCTAAATATCTGGTCCCCTCAGGGAAAAAGTTATCCCAACATATCTGCACACCGATCTTTACGAGGCCCAGATCGAACACCGGAAACCCCTTGTCGCCAGGAGAGAAATAAGCCCGCTCTTCCCAGAGGGGGATTTGGGGGACGTGGATCTTCCGGTAGGCGCCTGCGATCTCCCCTCGCTGATCAATTACGGCAGCCGTGTTAAAGTACCAATCGCCAGCCCTCTCGAAAAACGGGCAGATCAGGGCGACCTCCTTTGCCTTGGCCAAGGTCTTCATGATCGCCACCGTAGGGCCATTCAGATCCTCAGCTAAGAGGAAGTTATCTTCATGGATATCTCTGGGGAACCAGTGGGTGTTGAATAACTCCTGAAAGCAGATGATCTGCGCGCCTTTTTCGGCGGCGAGCTCTCCCATCCGCAAGGCCTTCCGGACATTATCATCCTTGTCCTCTCGGCAGACCATCTGTATGCCAGCGATCTTAATACCCATAAGCCTCCCTATCCAGAGAATGGAACACGTTACATCAAATATCCTTCCGTTGTCAAATGCCCATCCGGCGGTATTTGTGATCGATGGTTTTCCGGGAAAGTTCTCCTTGACATCATCCCCAAAGAGGTTTATAAAAGAACACTCTGTAGAAGGGAGAGAGAATGTCCAGGGTCTGCGAGATATGTGGCAAAAGTCCCATCAGGGGCAATAACGTCAGCCATGCCAACAATAGGACCAAAAGGGTTTGGCTCCCAAACCTCCAAAGGGTACGAATCCTTCATGACGGCAAGGTAGCCAGGATGAGGGTGTGCACCAAGTGCATCAAGGCGGGACGGGTCGTCAAGGCCCCACGGGTCCCTGCCACCCCTTAATCCGCTCTACCTTCAGCACCCCAGCTATCTTCTGCAAGGCATTGATCACCTTCTTGAGATGCTTTAAGTTCCCGATCTCAATATCGAAGGTGCTTTCGGCATTACCGTCATCGGTGGTCTTGATATGGGCCCCGGTGATGTTGACCTTATTGCCGGAGATCGAGGAGCTGATGGCAGCCAGCATTCCCTTCTTGTCGGCAGAGTAGATCCGAATCCTCGTGGGGAAGGTGGCATCCTCATCGAGTGCCCACCGAGCTTCGATGCGTCTCTTTGTGTCGGCCGTGAGGGCATTTATGCAATCCGTCGTGTGGATGGTCACACCTCTTCCCCGCGTGATAAAGCCCACGATTTTGTCCCCTGGCAGGGGATTGCAGCAGCCGGCAAAACTCATGAGGACATTATCTATTCCATCGATCTTGACAAAACCCCTAGGCCGGCTGGTCATTCTCTTAATGACCTTTTCCAGCCTTCCTTCCTCCTCTTTTTTTTCATCTGTCCTGAGCTTCTCCGGGGCTAGACGTCCGATCACCTGTTGAGCAGTGATCTTGCCATAGCCGATGGAGGCCAGGAGTTCCTCCCCACTGGTGAGGCTGAATTCGTGGGCTACCTTCTCCACAGCTCCCGACTTCCAAAACGTAGAGAACTTCAAATCGAATTTCTTAAAATCCCGCTCGCACACATCCCTGCCCAGGGCAATGCTCTTCTCCCTCTGCTGGGCCTTTATCCATTGTAGGATCTTGGCCTTCGCCCGTGAGGTCTTCACAAATTTCAGCCAGTCTCGGCTGGGGTGGTGTTTGGCAGAGGTGACGATTTCTACCGCATCCCCGTTTTTAAGCTGATAATTGAGAGGCACAAGACGGCCGTTCACCTTCGCCCTCACGCATTGATGCCCGACGTCAGTATGAATGCTGTACGCGAAATCAACCGGGGTGGCTCCTGTGGGGAATTCCTTCACCTCCCCGTTCGGGGTGAATACATATACCTCGGTGGGGAAGAGGTCCACCTTGACCGTTTGGAGAAACTCCCGGTTGTCTTCCAGGTCCGTCTGCCACTCGAGCAGTTGCCGCAACCAGGAGAAGCGTTTCGCGTCTTCCTCGGTAATCTTTCCGTTTTCCTTGTATCTCCAGTGTGCGGCGATCCCTTCTTCCGATATCCGGTGCATTTCTTGGGTCCTGATCTGAATCTCTATTCTCTCACCATAGGGACCGATGACCGTGGTATGGAGGGATTGGTACATATTACCTTTGGGAAGGGCTATGTAATCCTTAAATTTCCCCGGAACAGGGAGCCAGAGGGAGTGAATGATTCCCAAGCTCTCATAACACTCCTTGACGGTCCCCACGATAATCCTGAAGGCAGTGATGTCGTATACTTCATGAAACTCGACCCCCTGACGCCGCATCTTTTGGTAGATGCTCGAGAGTTGTTTGACCCTCCCGGTTACCTGTCCTTTGATACCGAGTTCATTGAGTTTCTGTGTGATGATCCCCCTTACCTTTTCCACATACCTCTCCCGCTCCTTTTTGGTTTTGGCCACCTGCTGGGAGAGCTCCTTATAAGCCTGAGGTTCTAAGTAACGGAAGGCCAACTCCTCCAATTCCGTCTTGATCCAATCTATGCCGAGGCGGTTGGCAATGGGGGCATAAATTTCCAGGGTTTCCTGGGCGATCTCCTGTTGCTTCTGGGGATCGAGAAAGTGGAGGGTACGCATGTTATGGAGTCTATCGGCAAGCTTAATAAGAATTACCTTGATGTCCTTGACCATGGCCAAGATCATCTTGCGAAAATTCTCGGCCTGCTGTTCTTCACGGGTCTGAAAGCTTATCTGGCTGATCTTGGTCACTCCATCCACCAAGTGGGCTATCTCGTCGCCGAAATGCTCCTTGACTTCTTCCAAGGTGGTCAGGGTGTCCTCGATAGTATCGTGGAGCAAACCCGTTGCGACGGTGGCGACATCGAGCTTCATCTTGGTCAAGATCCCTGCTACCTCCAGCGGATGGATGAGATAGGGCTCGCCCGAACGGCGCACCTGCCCTTGGTGGACCTTGGCCGAGAAGACATAGGCCTTCTCCAAGAGCCCAAGGTCTGCCGAGGCATTATAGGATTCGACTTGTTCCGCTATCTCGTTAAATCTAAGCATTTGTAACTATATTATATGCTTTGCCCTGTGAAAGGGCAAGACTCCCCACCGGGCCATCCATGCCCCGGCACTGTAAAGGACGTTGCTATTGTCTGAACACCAGCGGTATGATAGTAGATTACGTATCTGAAAAGGAGCCAGCGTGACACGCATGACCTTTTGTCCGCAGTGTGGTCAGCGGCTGATCGTGCACATCATTGAGGGGCGCGAACGCCCACACTGCGCTCGTGAAACAGGCGGTTGTGGATTTATCGATTTTGGACAGTATTCGCTCGGGGTCGGGGGGATCGTCATGAACGACGATGCTGCCAGCCAGCACGCCATCCTTCTCATTCAGCGCAATCAGGAACCAAACCGCGGCTATTGGACCCTGCCGGGCGGGTTTGTCGAGAGCGATGAAATGGCCGAAGCCGCGGTTGTCCGTGAAGTGGAGGAGGAAACCGGCCTGCGCTGTGAGATCGTCGGCCTCGCCGGGTTTCGCAACCGCCCCGATCCTGACGTCAATACCAGCTATGTGGTATTCCTCCTACGGATGACCGGCGGGGAGCTCATCACAGGATCCACTGCCGAGATCATCCAGAGGGGTTTTTATTCCCTCACCCAGGTGCGGACGATGGATCTCCTAACGCCGCTGTCTCGGGAACTTGCGGTTGCTGCCCTCACCGGCCAGCTCTGCATCCTGCACGCCGTTACCGTCCCGGGCATGCATGGCCGTCTGCCTGTTACGCTCTTTATATGAAGCATAATAAAATAGAAAATCTGCATCAAGGCATTGTAGAAAGACCTGCACAGAGTAATACTATGAGCGCTATAAGCCCTCCTCTCACCTCTCCCCTGGTAACTATGCCTATACCCATCGCCCCTTGGGACTAAAAAAGGACTAAAAAAGGGATTGACTCGCCGGCCTAAATATGTTAAGGTAAAACATCTAATGCTGATTGTTGATGTCTTTGAAGGTTAAGAAGGTTATTTCCCTAAATAGAAGTCCTCTGGAGAGGAGGCAGCCTAAAGCAAGTTAGGATCAAGCAGTTCAAGACTGTATGAGATCATTGTAGTTGCTTCCATACAAACACATGGCTTCAAAAACGCCTAAAAATGAGACAAAATGAGCGTTTTATGAGGTTAGCGTTGTGTTGCTTCGTGTGTGCGGTTCTGTTCTCTGCGCAGGTTGCCTTTACGGCTGAGGAAGTCTCCATTGTGGGGATCGTAACTGAGCAGGGAATAGTGACTTACGATGGCCAGGTTTACGCTGTCGTTGAAAACAACATGGGAAAGGAGGTAATGAGGCTCATCAATAGAAGGGTAGAGGTAATAGGCAAAATCATAGAAAGGGGTGATGGGAGAAAAATTATTGAAATAAGTAACTATGGGATATCCGAGTAACGATCATAAAACTATAAAAAAAAGAGATAGGAGGTAACAACGTTATGAAAAAGATCATGGCCGTAGCACTTGCACTCTTCCTTTTTGCAGCATTCAGCTTTGTAGCCGGTTGTAAGAAGGCTGAAGAGCCCACAGCTCCTGCCGAGCCTACAAAAGAGGCACCGGCGCCTGAAAAAGCACCAGAAGCGCCTGCAAAAAAGTAGTGCGTACAACAACGCCATGAAGGATTTACCTATGAACGGCTAGGTCCCTTCATGGCGTTGCTTTTTATTTTATCTGAACCTTGAGATAAAGATCACCCTTGGCACCTTCAGCCGACCGACGCCCCATCCCTTGCAGCCGCACTGTGGTTCCCCCCGATACCCCCGCGGGTATGTTCACGAAGAAGGTCCTCTTGTTGCGACCATGGGCTATGTTAACCAGCTTGCGCCCTCCGAGTCGGGCCTCTCGTTCGCTCACGGAGATGAACCCGTAGAGGTTGAGCGCATCTCCTGAGTCGACAGGCTTGATCATCTGGAGGCGTGGCGTCGTCCGCTTTCTCGTCAAGCCTTGGATTTTTTCACTCACCTTCCTTTTCGGCACCTTGTCAAAGAGCTTCAAAAAGATGATGCCGAATAAAAATCCCCCAACATGGGCCCACCAAGCAATCCCCCCGGGTTGCCCTGTAGTGACTGCAGCGCTCAGAAACTGAAAGAGTAACCAGATGCCGAGAAAGATGAATGCGGGCACCTCCACAAACGTGAAGAAGAAAAAAATGGGCAGCAAGGTCAGTATCTTTGCCCGGGGATAGAGTATAAGGTATGCTCCCATCACGCCCGCAATGGCGCCGCTGGCACCGATGGTGGGTGCGTTTGAGTGCCAGTTGAGGGCAAGATGCGAGGCCCCGGCAGCCAAGCCGCATAACAGATAGAAGACGAGATAGCGGATATGTCCAAGCCGTCCTTCCACGTTGTCCCCAAAAATATAGAGGAACCACATATTGCCCAAGAGGTGTAGAATCCCCCCATGTAAGAACAAAGAGGTAAGAAAGGGGAGCACCTGCTGGATGGTGGTAAAGTGCGTTGCAATGTGTGGCTCAGCGTAGCGGGCGGGGACAAGCCCGTACAGATAGATGAATTCCTTAAGCCCCTGCCCTTGTACCCATTCAATAATAAACACCAGTACGGTGATTGCAATGATGCTGTTGTTGATAACAGGATATTTTTCAGATCGATTGGTGTCTCGAATCGGTATCATTACGGTATAAGGCTAACAAACTCTCTTGACACAGTCAATGAGATTGCCCAGTTACCCGGTGCTCTATATTTGGCAAGGCATTCTCCGATTAGCAGGAGGTGGATGGTAAAAAATGCTCCATTTTCAAGTACAAAGGGCTTTTCTCAGCCATTGACAGTTCATTGAGCTTGTGCTATTTCTCCAGAACATTGCTAGAGAACGAGGTTTGAGCTTTTTCTCTGCAAGGCCTTACAATAAAACACCTCCAAACATAATTAAGGCATTAAAAGAACGTAAGTATTTGGCTTGGCAATAGAAGTGGCTGTGCGGCTTATCATGTGTTTCATGTTGGGTTGAGGCGTACGACGAGGTAGCCGGAACGCTTCTGAAAGACGCTGGCGCGACAAGAAGAGGGGTGCTGTAACAGGGTTCGCCTCTTGGAGGAGGGGCGCAGCATGGAAGACAAAAAAAAGACGAAAGAGCAGCTCATCAATTCATCAGGAAAACTGCATCAGCGGATTGCCGAACCTGACATATCAGAGATTGAGCTCAAGGGAGTGAAGGAGGGGCTCAAGACAGAAAAGGAAAAAATTCAGGTCTTAGTGGAGGAAGCTCCGCTCGGGGTTTCCGTCATCGGGAAAGACGGTCACTATAAATACATCAACTACAAGTTCACCGAGATCTTCGCATATACGCTGGCAGATATTCCCACAGGACGAGAATGGTTCCACAAGGCATACCCACATGAGGAATATCGTAAACACGTTGTTTCTACCTGGGTCAACGATCTGACAAAGGCGAAGCGAGGTGAACCTAGACCCCGGACATTTACTGTGCGGTGCGGAAACGGTTCAGACAAACTGATTTATTTTATACCAGTTATGATGGAGTCTGGAGATCAGTTTGTCATTTACGAAGACATTACTAAACGCGAGCGATCGGAGGAAGAGCTCAAGAGACACAAAGAGCACTTAGAGGAATTGGTAAAAGAGCGTACCATCGAACTCACCAGGGCTAATACAGAGCTACAACAGGAGATCACCGAACGCAGGCGTGCGGAGGAGACACTCAGGTCCTTTCAATCAGATCTTCAAGCAAAGAAAGATTCACTGGAGCTTCTTAATACGATTGCCGATAGAGTGTATGGCTCCCTCGATCTCCAGACGGTGGCTGAACAGGCCGTGGCCTCTATGATGAATTACGGCCAATCCCCCTTCGTCGGTATTTTTGCCTTGAACGAAGAAACACGTTGTCTGGAAGCGCTCTATTCCATTGGATTCAGTGAAGAAATCCGCCGAGAAATAACGAAATTGCCGCTCAAAGAAAGTCCGAACGGCCTCACCATCGCGCGAAAGGAGATCATTACCAGTATTGATATTACGCGCGACGATCTTGTTGAGCCGGGTGTAAAGCAGGGCCTGCTCGAACAGGGGTTTAAAGGTATCATATCGGTCCCCTTGCTTTTTCAGGATCGGGTCTTAGGGGTTATAAATCTCTTTTTTAAAGAGCAGGTCCCTGTCTTGACAGATCTTGAGCAAAAAACCCTCATGAATATTGGCAAAACCATCGGATTGGCCATGGCCAATGCCCAATATGTGGCCCAGATTAAGGCAGAAATCACGGAGCGCGAGGGGGCCGAGGAGTTATTGCAGAGGGAGAGGGAGAACTTCTACTCCATATTACAAGAGGCCCCGAACGGTGTTGCCCTGATTGACAAAGAGGGAAGGTATCTCTATATCAATTCTGAATTCACCAAAATCACCGGCTATACCCTGGAAGATGTCCCCACGGTAAAGGACTGGCTTCAGAAGGCCTTCCCAAACCCGCAACTCAGGCATAAGTTCGTCGAACTTTGGGAAAAGCACTTTACCCGCAAGGCCTTTAACAGGGCATTCAGCGTGGTTTGTAAGGATGGAGCGGTAAAAGAGATAGAATTCAAGGGGACCGTATTAGAAGATGGGCGGACCATCATAACGTTATCCGATATCACCGAGCGCGTTCGGACGGAGGACGAGTTGCGGGAGTCTGAGATGCGCTATAAAACCTTGTTCGACTGTGCCGCTGATGCCATCTTTGTCCATGATCTCAAAGGCAGGTTTCTCGATGTCAACACCATCGCCTGTGAGCGGTACGGGTACAGCAGAGAAGAGTTATTGCAGATGACCCCACAGCATATAACGACCAGTGGAGGCGCGAAGAACATATTGCAACGCGCCGAGCAGATACGCACGCAAGGTTATTTTCTCTATGAGACGGTTCACGTGCGACGCGATGGCACGCATATTCCCACCGAGGTGAGCAGTCAGATCATCGAATACGGCGGGAGGCCGGTTGTCCTCAGCATCGCCCGCGACATAACCGAGCGCAAGCAGGCAGAGGAGGCATTGAGAGAATCTGAAACTCGCCTTCGCAAACTCTTTGAAGCAATCCCCGAAGCCGTCATGGTTCACGATGAAGAGGGAAGCATCCTCCATATCAATGATGTTGGGGCAAAAAGACTTGAATCGTCCGTGGAAGATTTGGTAGGGAAGAATCTGCGCGAAATTGTAAAAATTGAGAACGCTGCTTTAATTCCCGATCACGTCAGAATGGCCCGCAGGGATGGCTCGTGCAGTTTCGAGACAATATACATATCGCGCACCGGGCGGCATATCGTCGCCGAAGTCAACGAGAGTCCTATCGAACTCGAAGGGAAAAGCGTCATCCTGAGCGTGGCGCGCGACATCACCGAGCGCAAGCGCGCGGAACGGCAGCTCGCCTATATAGCCACCCACGACGCATTAACAGGTTTGCCCAACCGGGTACTATTCAACGATCGTCTCAATCTGGCCTTGGCTCAAGCCCAGCGCAACCAGCAAATGCTCGCCGTACTGCTGCTCGATCTGGATCGATTCAAGGACATTAACGATACACTGGGGCACAGTGTAGGAGATCAGTTCCTGCGCGTTACCGGCAAACGCCTGAAGGCGCTCCTGCGCAAGAGCGATACCCTTGCCCGCATGGGGGGTGATGAATTTTTATTTTTAGTGACAGAAATAGGTCGGTCAGAAAATGCAACTGAGGTTGCACGAAAAGTCCTTGAATCCTTTCAAGAGCCGTTTTTGGTTGAGGACCATGAACTCCGCACAACCGCCAGCATAGGGGTTACCATCTTTCCCGATGATGGCGCGGATGCCGATACCTTGCTTAAGAATGCCGACATCGCCATGTACTGTGCCAAACAAAAGGGCAGGAATAACTATCAACGGTACACATTGCCTATGTAAACAAAAACTCCTGAGCAGTTGGCAGCTTTTAGACACATTTTTGTTCCATCTATAAGACATACAATCAAAATATAGCCGGAGGAAAGATACATGAAACATCTCAAGTGGCAGATCCTTTTAGCCTCGTTGCTTATTTTTCTATCGGCGGTCTTTTATCTTATCCACTATGCGATCTTCCGGGATGCCCATCATATCTTCCTCTACCTGCTCGGCGATATTGCCTTTGTCCCTATCGAGGTCTTGCTGGTTACCGTGATCATCCATCAAGTGCTGAGCACCCGGGAGAAGAGCGCCAGAATGGAAAAGCTGAATATGGTTATAGGGGCCTTTTTCAGCGAGGTCGGAACACGGTTGCTCACGTACTTTTCCGACTGGGATCCTAAACTGAATAATATTAGAAAGGAGTTAGTGGTAACCAACGATTGGTCTCAAGAAGAATTCTTAGGTGTGAGCAAGCGCCTGAGAAAATATGATTATGGAATTGATATCCAGAGGGTTGACCTCGAAGGGTTACGTAGGTTCTTAGGGTCAAAGCTCGACTTTTTGCTGCGGCTCTTGGAGAACCCAACGCTGCTGGAGCACGAGTCATTTACCGACCTCCTCTGGGCGGTCTTTCACCTCGCTGAGGAACTGGCAGCCAGAGACAGTTTTAGTCGGCTGCCACAGACCGACTATAAACACCTCGCTGGTGACATCCAGAGGATATACGTCTTATTGGTCCATGAATGGCTGAATTACATGGAGCATTTAAAAGACAACTTCCCCTACCTCTTTTCCCTTGCCATGAGAACGAACCCGTTCGATCAAGAGGCGTCGCCAATATTACAATGATGTATCGGTACGAGAACGTTTTTTCTGATCCTCCCCGCGGGGGTAAGGCGTAAGTCACGGATCCTTGTCTCCACAAGGTGCGTGAGGGGCGGAGAGGATGTCCTGAAAAAATCAGGTGCAAGGCACATGTGGGGGAACGTATGAGAAGCAAGATAGCAGCGGCCCTCGGAGTGCGGTACCATTACCAGTTTTGCTACACGCGCCTTGACATACTAAAAAGCAATGCTATCCTTCAATAAGATATAGAAAAGAGAAATTACCAGTAAGCCTTAAATAAGGAGCGAAGAGATGATCAGCGCTTTTTTGAAGTTTTTGAGAGGCCACAGGGGACGGGATCTCAGCCTGCATTCTGCGGGGCTTGTACTGCTGACTGCGGTGATCCTCTCTGCTGCCGGCTGTTACGAGACTGATGTGGAGGTGATCAACGCCTCCTCGGCAGTGGCGGTGTACAATGCACCTGGAAACTATACTTTTGACGCAGGGGGATCGTTGACCATCTCGGCAGTGCCCGACAGCAATGACTACCGCTTCCGAGAAGTGAGCAAAGAGAACAAGGTGTCGACCGGCTATCTCAGAGTGGTCCCCTTGCGGGGCGATATCTATATCGTTCAGGCCAAATATGACAATGAATCCGTCTATTATCTAGCCTTCTATCAATTTACCAGCGACCGCCGTTTTAAGCCACTGGACTCGGAGATAGATGAACAAAGACTCGGTCAACTTGCCCAACAATATGGTGTCAAGATTGAGTGGGATCCGTTTTTTGTCGCAGATCACTTGAGTGGGAGTAGCAGCAATATCTTGGCCTTTCTCCGCGCGCACGCAAGCTTACCTTTCTCTCCCGCTAAATAAAGCCGATATCCTTGTTTTTAAGGCCATCCCCCGTGAGGCGGGAAACAGATAAAGGCGTCAAGAGCCCGCCCTGCCCCCTCACCTTATCCCCCCAACCTTCAAACCGCAATAGCACGTATCATATAAGAGGATGCCATTGACATTTTCTGCAGTTATCCGTTATAATTTCCTTGAAAGATCATCCAAATATTTTTAAAAGGCTCGCTCACCTCATGGCCAAGAAGATCCTGATCAATGCCTCGTATCCTGAAGAAGTCCGGGTGGCGGTAGTGGAAGAGGGGGCATTGACCGATTTTAGTATCGAGACCTCCACAAAAGAAAACGTCAAAGGCAATATCTACAAGGGGATCGTTATCCAGATTGAGCCCAGCTTTCAGGCCGCTTTTGTCGACTATGGAGTTGGCAAGAACGGCTTCCTCCCCTTTGATGAGATCCATCCCGACCTCTGGATCCGCAAGGATTTTCCCCACAAAAACAGGGCAAAGATCCAAGACATCCTGAGAAAAAACCAAGAGGTCTTGGTCCAAGTTACCAGGGAAGAGATGGGGACCAAGGGGGCGGCTTTGAGCACGTACCTATCGCTGCCCGGCAGGTATATAGTTCTCATGCCCGGAAGCAACAGCAGCGGGGTGTCGCGCAAGATCGAGAACGAGGCCCAACGGAAGAAATTGAAGCAGATCGTCAACCAATTCGACCTCCCCGAGGGGATGGGTTTCATCGTGCGCACGGCTGGGATGAACCGGAGCAAAAAAGAGTTGTCGACCGACTTCCGGTATCTCATGCGCCTCTGGGAGACCATCAAGACGCGCACCAAGGAGCTTTCCGCCCCCGCTTTAATATATCAAGAGAGTGACGTGGTGGTAAAATCGATTCGGGAGTATTTTGCCACGGAGGTAAAAGAGGTAATCATCGATGAGGAGGTAGCCTATACAAAGGCCAAAGAATTCTTTCAGGAGGTCATGCCCAAATATCGGCGCAGGGTCAAGCTCTATCAAGATGAAAAACCCCTTTTTTCACGTTTCCAAATTGAACAGCAGATAGAACAGATCTATGCCCGAGAGGTCCCGTTGGGGTCCGGGGGGAGGATCTGCATCGATATCGCCGAGGCCTTGGTGGCCATCGATGTCAATTCAGGCCGGGTGGCCCAGGCCAAGGATATCGAAGAAGCCGCGCTCATCACTAACCTTGAAGCTGCCGAGGAGATCGCCCAACAGATACGGCTGCGGGATATCGGAGGGTTGATCGTCATCGACTTCATCGACATGAAGTCCACTCAGCACAAACGCGAGGTGGAGAAAAAATTGCGTAACGCCTTTAAAAAGGACAGGGCAAAGGTAGACTTCTCGAGGATATCTCGATTCGGGATCGTAGAGCTATCCCGTCAACGCCTCAAACCTTCCCTGAGCGACGGTGTCTACACCACCTGTCAAAATTGTCAGGGGCGGGGGAGCTCGCGGTCCCCTTCCTCTTTGGCCCTGGCCGTCCTGCGCAAGATCCAGGAGAAGGTGACGCAGGATGATTTCAAGATGATCAAAGGAACCCTGCCCGCAACGGTGGCGGAGTATCTTTTAAATTACAAGAGGGACGACCTCAACGCCATCGAGAGGAAATATGGACTTCAGGTCGTCATCGTTGGGCAGAAGGACATGCCGGCAGAGGAGTTCCACCTTGACTTTGTAAAGTCGGATAAATCCTCTAGTCCCCCTGCGGATAAAGAGGATGCAGAAAAAGAAGAAAAGCCCTGGTACAAGCGATTGTTGCCCGCGTAAGAACGAAAAAGAGAGCTTGACAATAAGGAGTCGGTACTTTAAAGTTACAAGTTTAGCTCAAAATAAGGCCGCGGACATAAGATGTTTGAAACGCTCACAGAACGGTTAGATCAGGTCTTTAAAAAACTCAAAGGACGGGGCAAACTAACGGAGAAGGATATCAAGGATGCCCTGCGCGAGGTGCGTCTTGCCCTCTTAGAGGCGGATGTCAATTATACGGTAGTGAAGGATTTTATCGCACGGGCGGAAGAAAAGGCCGCAGGGCAGGAAGTAACGAAGAGCCTCACCCCTGCCCAACAGGTGATTAAGATCGTCCATCAAGAGCTCATCACCTTAATGGGTGGGGGAGAAAACAACAGCCTCAAGCTATCAGGTCCTTCCCCCGTCCCCATCATGTTGGTAGGGCTTCAGGGTTCGGGCAAGACCACGACGGCGGGCAAGCTGGCCGGCTATCTGCGGGATGATAAAAAGCGCAGACCATATCTCGTCCCGGCCGATCCCTATCGACCAGCGGCTATCGAACAATTGAGGAGATTGGGCGAGGGCTTGGGGATCGACTGTTATACCCCTGCGATGGGTGAAGATCCTCTACAGACGGTGGCCAAGGTCCGGGAGCAGGCCCGAGGCAGAGACTTTGATACCCTCATCTTTGACACCGCGGGTCGGCTGCACATCGATGAAGAGCTGATGGGGGAGTTGAGAGCGATAAAGGAGTTGTTGAACCCGCAGGAGATACTCCTCGTGGCCGATGCCATGACCGGGCAGGATGCAATCAACGTGGCCAAGGGTTTCAACGACGCCCTGGGCATAACAGGGATCATTTTGACAAAACTGGACGGCGATGCACGGGGAGGAGCTGCCCTCTCCATAAAGGCCGTTACCCAGAGGCCGATCAAGTTCGTGGGCATCGGGGAAAAACTCGATGCCTGGGAGGTCTTCCACCCGGACAGGATGGCTTCCAGGATATTGGGGATGGGTGATGTCCTCTCCCTGATAGAGAAGGCGCAGACGGCCTTTGACGAGCGTCAGGCCGAGGCCTTAGAGAAGAAGCTGAGAAAAGATGAGTTCACGTTGGAGGATTTCCGTCATCAACTGCTTCAGATCAAGAAGATGGGTCCCCTGGAGGATATCCTGGGGATGATCCCGGGGTTGGGCAAGCTGAAGGGGATCAAGGCCTTTCGTCCGGATGAGGGACAACTCGTGCGCCTGGAGGCCATCGTTAACTCCATGACCGCTACCGAAAGGAGAAATCCCCGTATCATCAACGGGAGCAGGCGGCTGCGCATCGCCAAGGGGAGCGGGACCGCCGTGCAGGATGTCAACAGGCTCCTGAAACAGTTTTTGATGACGAAAAAGATGCTTAAGCAGTTCAACAAACGGGGAGGCAAAGGGATTTCCCCTGCCATGTTCCCCCACTAATTTCCTTTTAATTAGAGACTGATCGGGAAGGGAGGTGAAGGTAAAGAGATGTCGGTAAAAATCAGATTGGCGCGATTTGGGACCAACAAAAAACCGTTTTATCGTATTGTCGTGACTGATACCCGGGCTCCGCGGGACGGGAGGTTCATCGAGAAGATCGGCACGTACGATCCCAAACAAGACCCGCCGAGCATCAACGTCGACAAGGAAAAAGCGACGGAATGGCTTCAGAAGGGTGCACGAGCTACTACCACGGTAGCCCACTTGCTGAAGCGGGCAGGGGTTAACGCAGACGCGTAAAAAAGCAAGCTCAAGGTACGAGGACGGTCTCAGGGATGAGTCACAGAAGGAGGGCGGAACATGAAAGAGCTCATTGAATACATCGCCAAGGCTTTGGTGGATAATCCGGACGCGGTGAGGGTGACCGAAATCGAAGGTGAGAAGACATCCGTCATTGAACTCTCGGTGGCCAAAGAGGATTTGGGCAAGGTCATAGGCAAACAGGGTAGGACAGCCAGGTCTTTAAGGACCATTCTGAGCGCTGCCTCCACCAAGAACAATAAACGGGCCGTCCTTGAGATCTTAGAGTAGTCAAAAGCCACAGGGCTGTGGGAGAAAACCGCATCGTCATTGGAAGGGTTTCCAGGCCTCATGGCTTAAAAGGAGAGATCAGGATTGAATATTTCAATCCTGAAGACCCACACCTTTTCTCCCGCTATCAGATGATATTTATCCAAGGGGATACGGGCAGTCCCCAACCATATCGGCCCATCGCTGTCCGTCCTCATAAGAAGTTCATCCTGGCCCTTTTGGAGGGAATCCGAACCAGGGAAGAGGCGGAGCAGCTGAGGGGCAAGGCGGTGCTTGTCGATCCCGCAGAGCTCCCACCCCTCGATGAAGACGAATATTATTGGCACGAGATCCTGGGGATGCGGGTAGTGACTGAAGCCGGGGGGAATGTGGGGGAGATAACGGAGGTCTTACCCACGGGGAGCAACGATGTCTATGTGGTGCGGGAGGGCGAGAAAGAGTTTTTGATCCCCGCTATCAAAGAGGTGATTATTTCCATCGACAAAAAGGCCCGCACGATAATCATCCGCCCCCTCGAGGGGCTTTTACAAGAAGATGATCTTTGACATCCTCACCCTCTTCCCTGAGATGTTGCTCTCCCCGTTGGAGGAAAGCATCCTCGGGAAGGCCCGCGAAGAGGGATTGATCACGATCAACCTCTTCAACATCAGGGACTACGCCGAGGGAAAACACCGGGTGACTGATGATTATCCCTACGGAGGCGGCAAGGGGATGATCATGAAACCGGAGCCCATCATCAGGGGAATCGAGGCGATACTCGCGGGCAAGGCGGAGGCACGGGTCATCCTGATGACCCCCCAGGGGGATCCCTTGAGGCAGGAGGTGGTGAGAAGACTTGCCCGGCATGCACGTCTCGTCATCATATGCGGGAGATATGAAGGGGTGGATGAGCGGGTGAGGGACGTTGTGGATGAGGAGATCTCCATCGGCGATTACGTCCTCACCGGCGGGGAACTGGCGGCCCTGGTGGTGATCGATGCAGTTGCCCGCATGATCCCGGGGGTCCTCGGTGATGAGGGGGCGAGCGAGGATGACTCCTTCTCACAGGGGTTGCTCGAATATCCTCAATATACCCGGCCCAGGGAGTTTGCGGGCAGGGAGGTTCCGGAGGTCCTCCTCTCCGGAGACCATCAGGCCATCGAGCAATGGAGAAGAGAGGAGGCCTTGCGAAGAACCTGGGAGAGGAGACCCGACTTGATCTCCCGGGCAGGGCTTTCCGATGAAGATCAGAGGATCCTCGGCAAACTCAAAGGATCATCAGGGACCGACTGAAGAGGCGGGGGCTTCCGGTGGCCATCTATATCGCCCTCATGCACTATCCTGTCTATGACCGGCAGGCAAGGGTGACTGTTACCGCCCTCACCACCCTCGATATCCATGATGTGGCCCGACTGGCCCGGACCTATGGTCTGGAAGGATTCTATGTGGTCACCCCCTTACAATCGCAGCAAACGTTGGCCAGGCGGCTGATCGATCACTGGGTGACGGGAAGAGGGGCCGAATACAATCCCACCAGGAAGGAGGCCCTCTCCCTGGTGAGGATGGCGGAGGACCTGGAGGCGGTCTTAACGGGGATTGAACAAGAACAAGGCCGCAAACCGAAGATAGTGGCGACAACGGCCAGGCGTTTCGCCCAATCGCGATCCTATGGAGAAATGATTGAACTCCTCCGCGCAGGGGGAGATGCTCCCTATCTCATCCTCTTGGGAACAGGGTGGGGCTTGACACGGGAGGTGGCTGAGGGAGCAGATTATGTACTGGAACCGATAGAAGGGAAAGGGTATAATCACCTGTCCGTCCGAACGGCGGCTGCTATTATCCTAGATCGACTCTTGGGAGGAGAAGCAAGATGAATGCTATCGAAAATTTGGAAAAAGAGTATCAGCGCATGGATATCCCCGCTTTCAAGTCAGGGGATACCGTCAAGGTCAATTTCAAGATCCAGGAAGGGGACAAGGAGCGAATCCAGGTATTTGAAGGGGTGGTTATTCGCAAGCGGCGCGGGAACACCAGAGGCACCTTCACCGTGAGAAAGGTCTCCTACGGGATCGGCGTGGAAAGAATTTTCCCCTTGCACTCCCCCTATATTGACAAGATCGAGGTGGTGAACCGTGGTCAGGTCCGGCGCAGCCGTCTGTACTACCTGCGCGGTCGGAAGGGGAAGGCTGCTCGGATTAAGGAGCAAAGACAGCAGTAACGTCATGCGCAAGGGAGGTCCAACAACCCTTGACCAGGTATCTGTAGAGGAGCTGATCAGCGCCCAGGGCTATCGCTGGATGGCGGGGGTGGACGAAGCGGGCAGGGGCCCTCTGGCCGGTCCGGTAGTGGCGGGCGCGGGTATCACGCGGCCAGGCGGCAAGATCCCCGGGGTCCGCGACTCCAAGCTCCTTACCCCTCGACAGCGAGAAAGACTTTATCAGATCATTACCTCCCGCGCCCTCAGTTGGGGGGTGGGGATTGTGGGGCCGCGGGAGATCGAGAAGCATAACATCCTGCAAGCCACCCTCAGGGCCATGAAGCAGGCGGTCCTGAGCCTTGATCCATCACCCGACTTTCTCCTCATCGATGGCATTAACCTTATCCCCCTCGATCTCCCCCAACGGGCAATCAAGAGGGGTGACGCCTGCTGTCCCTCCATCGCTGCGGCCTCCATCGTGGCCAAGGTCACCCGGGACCGGCTGATGATGGAATACCACCGTGTCTATCCTCTCTATAATTTCGCCCGCCACAAGGGGTATCCTACCCGGGCACATCGAGAGGCGATCCGCCAGTACGGCTGTTGTGAGATCCACCGAAGGACCTTCAGAGGGGTCAAGGAACATCTAGAGGCTGGGGATGAAGGATACCAGGAAGGCGCTGGGGTCTAGGGGAGAAGATCTCGCCGTTCAGTATCTCAAGAAGAAAGGCTTCAAGGTCATCGAGAGGAACTATCGTTGCTCCGTAGGGGAGATCGATCTCATCGCCCGCGAGAAAAATACCCTGGTCTTCGTTGAGATCAAGGCACGCAGCTCATCTGAATATGGGCTTCCCCAGGAAGCCGTGGATCGCTTTAAACAGAAAAAAATGATTGAGGTTGCCCGGGCCTACATGGCAGAGCGCCATCTCAAGGATGATATCATTGCGCGTTTCGACGTGGTGGCCATACACCTCACCCCCACTGGCCCTGATATAGAATTGATCAAAGACGCCTTTCAGGGAGAATAATCCTCTTCGTCCTGCCTGCCGGGCCTCATGATCCTCATTTTTTGCCTTTACGCCGATATCCCTTTATCTTTTCCAGTAGGGCGGGGAGGATCTCCCCGGCCTTTCCGCGGAAGGAGGCATCTGCGATTGAAGATAGGGGGGTAGGCTCCATATTGACCTCGAGCACGAAGGCACCTGCCTGTTTGGCCATGAGGGAGAAGGAGGCCACCGGCTGGACCACGGCGGATGTCCCCACCACGAGGAGGAGATCGCATTCCTCTATCAGACCATAGGCCTGAGCCAGATCTTCCTGGTCCAGGGATTCCCCGAACCAAATCACATGAGGGCGCAGCATGGCCCCGCACGCGCACATGGGTGGGATCTCCGGCAAGGGGACGCGCCTGTCTTCGTGCACCCGTCCTTCCCTGACACAGCGCATCTGCCACAGATTGCCGTGGATCTCGATGACCTTGCTATTGCCCGCCCGGCGATGCAGGCCGTCCACATTTTGGGTGATGAGGGAAAAGTGAGGGAAGCGCTGCTCCATCTCGGCGATGGCTTGATGTCCAGGGTTCGGCTCGGCCTTGCCGATGATCCCCCGGCGCCAATCATACCACTCCCAGACCAGTTGGGGGCTGGCCTGAAAGGCAGCAAGGGTGGCCAGCTCCTCTGCGCGGTATCGCCGCCAGAGTCCATCCTCTCCCCGAAAGGTGGGCACGCCGCTCTCAGCCGAGATCCCCGCGCCGGTCAAGACCACGATCTTTTTTGCAGGGTCGAAGACCGCTATGACACTGGCGGAGAACTCCATGGCTCATTTCCTCATGCGCTCTATAGCATCCCTCACCTCCCACTGTCAACGTGGCAGCGGGGTATTCAGCAATCAGCTATCAGTTTTCAACCCCTTGGTGAACCCCTTTGTGCTTTTGCGCGGGGCATCGTAGTTGGTATTGGAATTACCTTCTCCCCCTCCAAGTAACTGCGTCTATGCGCATCTACCCCTTATACTATTTTCCCAGAAAGTTACTATAGTACAGACGAATTGCAACCCGAATGACCAGGGGACATCGTCACCCATGTTGCAAAAACTTCTTGACGACGGAGAATATGGAGGAGGATATGGGGTGAGAGGAGAATAAATTATCTGTTATCTTTTTATGGAACGATAATCTTTACCTCTATGCTCAATATCATAAATCTTTATATGTTTGTTTTCCGTATAAACCCAATACATGATACGATAATCACCTATCCTCAGCCTGCAAAGTCCCCGTAGATCGTCAGGCAAAGACGTTAAGGGATGGTGAATAATTGTATCCGCATTTTTCGCAAGCCAGTCGATCTTTTGGGCAATCCTTTTTTGAATAGCTCTATCAAGCTTTTTAAATGACTCCTCGGCATCGGGCAGGAATGTTATTTTATACATAGTTCTTTCTTAAGGGACCTCCAGCTTTTACCTTTACCCTGCATGTCCTCTCGTCTCGCTTTGCGCATCTTCTTTATAAATTCTGGATTTTGCGATAGGAGCCAGTCTTCAAGGTCCTCTTTTGTATCTGCCGTTTCAAAAACACTGAGCGGAAAAGTAACTTCGTCTGACTTTATCTTATTTAAAGGCATATCCTTTCTCCTTCCGTAATAAAATCATATCATAATTTATAGGAATAGAAAAGGGGAAAGCATCATTTAGATTTTCGGCACTGCATAGACATTTGTACCGCCTCCTTCTCCTTTTTTTGTATTTAAGGGAGGTGTGCAGGCTGAGCTTGACTTTTAGGGACGGAAAAAGTAAGGTTACAAACAATTAAGGGAACGAGATCCCCTGCAATCCCTGACCATAGCTGGAAATCGTTCGAGAGGCTACAGCGGCTCAAAAGTCCCTGAGCCATTAAGCAAGGGCGCATTGTTCTGATCTTTTGATACTGCACAGAGGTCACGACTGAGACAGAGGGAGGGAGCTTTCGCATGAAAAAGTATGAGGTGGAAAAGATCAGGAACGTCGGCATATTCGGCCACGGCAGCGACGGGAAGACCTCACTGGCAGACGCGATCCTCTTTGACACCGGGATGAACAACCGTATGGGGCGGGTGGGCGACGGTTCCTCCCTTCTGGACTTCGAGCCCGAGGAGATTGATCGTAAGATATCCATCAGCGCGGCGATCGCCTACTATGAATGGGACAAGCACCGGGTCGTCCTGGTGGATACCCCGGGGGATGCCAATTTTATCTTCGATGCCAAGGCCTGCATGCGTGTGGTAGAAGGGGGGATTGTCGTCATCGGGGCCAATTCCGGGGTCAAGGTCCAGACCGAGGCAATGTGGGCCGAGGCCGAGGCCCTAAAGCTTCCCCGCATCATCTTTATCAGCAAGATGGATGTGGAGCGGGCCCGGTTCGCCGAGACCGTCGACGACATCCGGGAGCGCCTGAGCAGCCCGCAACCCCTGCCCCTGCAGATCCCCATCGGGCAGGAGAAGGATTTCCACGGGGTCGTCGACCTCCTGGGGAACAAGGCCTACATCTATGAGGGGGATGGGACGGGCAAATATCGGGAGGAGGCGATCCCCCAGGAGCTGGCCAAGGAGGCGCAGCAGCAACGGGTAAAGGCCATTGAGACCCTGGTAGAGATGGATGACGCGCTCATGGAGAAGTACCTGGAAGGGGCGGAGGTAAGCCTGGCAGACCTCCACCGATGCCTCAAGAAGGGCACTGCAGAGGGCAAGATTGCCCCGGTGGTCTGTGGGGCCAGCGTCAAGAATATCGGGATGCATCCGCTCCTGGACATGATCAATATCTGTCTCCCCTCTCCTGCCGAGGTAGCGGTGAGAAGAGGCAAAAACCCCCGCTCGGGAGAGGAAGAGCAGCGGGAGGCCAAAGAGGATGCACCATTCTCAGCCTACGTCTTTAAAACCATCGCCGACCCCTTCACCGGCCGACTGACCCTCTTTCGGGTCTACTCAGGGAGCATCAGCGCAGATACCACCCTCTATAACGCCACGAAAGACGCCAAGGAGAGGATCGGGCAGATCTTTATGCTCCAGGGGAAAAAGCAGGAACCCGCCGGGTTCGCCGGCCCCGGGGATATCGTGGCGGTGGCCAAACTCAAGGAGACTGCCACGGGGGATACCCTGTGCAACGAGAAGAATCCCATCGTCTTTGAAGGGAACTCCCCTCCCTTGGCAATCATGTCGTATGCCATCAGTCCCAAGGCCAAAGGGGACGAGGAGAAGATCGCCACCTCCCTGCACAAGCTCATGGAGGAGGACCCCACCATAAGCATCTCGCGAGATCTACAGACCAAAGAGATCATCCTCTCCTGTATGGGGCAGGTCCACGTGGATGTGGTGTTGGAGAAACTCAAGCGCAAGTTCGGAGTAGAGGTCGATCTGGATGTCCCCAAGGTGCCGTACAAGGAGACCATCAAGAAGGCGGTCAAGGGAATCATCTACCGCCATAAAAAGCAGACCGGAGGCAGGGGGCAGTTCGCCGAGGTCCACTTTGATATATTGCCGTTGGAGCGGGGCAAGGGCTTTGAATTCGAAAACGCGCTCACCGGCATGAATGTGCCGCGCAACTTCGTCCCGGCCGTGGAAAAGGGGATTGCCGAGGCCATCACCTCCGGCGTTCTGGCCGGTTATCCCGTGGTCGACGTGAAGGTCCGCTTTTTTGACGGCAAGTCCCACGAGGTGGACTCCTCGGAGATGGCCTTTAAGATCGCCTCCATCATGGCCTTTAAAAAGGGGGTGCGGGACGCGAGCCCTATCTTCCTCGA
>Ga0214474_1000067_pt1 | contig 57631 bp, 46 predicted proteins | sample RVTome_2_FD_187335 | JGI IMG/M metagenome (GOLD analysis project Ga0214474, IMG submission 187335) | Soil microbial communities from uranium-contaminated site in the Upper Colorado River Basin, Wyoming, United States - RVT95D214 HiSeq ... | reverse complement strand
GTCGGGCAATAGACACTTTTACTCAAGTTCGTAATGAAAACGCTGTTCCTTTCGAATGGACTAAACAGGTAGTTCATCCCGGTAATATTAAACATACGTATAGTCAACTATGCAATTAAGTACTAGTCTACTTCATTCTTTCCCGGGGTCTCTTCTCCATACTTATTTTTCCCTTTACATTTGTGCCCTATCAGTTTACAATCCATTAGAATAGGCACATTTGTATGAAGTACACGGCACGATTTATCAGGATTGCCATCGCCTTTGTACTGGTGGTCAGCATCGGCACCATCGGGTATATGGCTATCGAAAAATGGTCGTTATCTGATGCCATTTATATGACCTTCATCACTATCAGCACAGTGGGCTTCAAAGAAGTCCATGAACTATCGGAAGCTGGTAGGATTTTCACATATTTTGTCATGTTTGGCGGTATTGGAACAATGACATATACTTTGATATCAATTGTTCAGTACTTTGTTGAAGGACAACTGGGAGGTATCTTCGGGAGGCGCCATATGAAAGATGAAATCACCAAGCTCAGTGGGCATGTCATTCTCTGTGGTTATGGAAAAGTGGGACAGGAAGTGGCTCGTGTTTTTGAAAATGAGGGAACCAAGTTTGTTGTCATTGAGTCTAATGAAGGAATTGCTCAAAAGGCAACAAGAGACGGGCACTTATGTATTCAGGGAGATGCAACTCGTGATGAGGTACTCAAGGAAGCTGGCATTGTCAGGGCACGAGCGCTAGTAGCGGCTCTTTCCAGCGATGCCGATAATTTATACGTGACTCTTTCAGCTAAAGAACTGCAGCCCGATATTTTCGTGGTTGCGAGAATGGATAATGAAGCATCGGAGTCGAAATTCAAACACGCCGGCGCTAATCGGACAATGTCTCCCTACGGTATTGGCGGACGTCGTCTGGCGATGCTTACTCTGCGTCCACTGGTCGTTGATTTTGTGGATACTACCATGACAAACCGGGGGCGTGAGTTGACATTGGAAGACATAGAACTGCGACAGGGTTCCATAATTGAGGGAATGACTATCAAGGATGGTATTCAGAAAAGTGGTGGTGCCCAGATTTTGGCAGTCAGAAAGAAGAATGACCATTTGGTCACAAACCCCCCGTCAGATATGAAGTTGGAAATTGGAGATGAACTGGTAGTTATTGGCACCCGCGAGCAACTGCGTGTCATTGAAGGCGAAGTAAAGTAATTCATTGACCTTAACTTTAGTGTGAAGCTATAATAGACTTGTCCTGAGACTTCGGCGTGAGCTCAGTCGAACGCTTGCCGAATGGACGTGCGGGCTCGTAGCTCAGTGGTAGAGCGGTCGGCTCATAACCGATTGGTCGCAGGTTCGATACCTGCCGAGCCCACCAATGCTTTCCCTTTTCCATCTTACTCCCTAGATTATGATTCCTAAACAATCAGTCGGGGATGTACTTTACATAATATTAGTCTAGGCTAAAAGGTGGATATGTATCAGTGAATTGGAAGCACGCATAGGCTAAAACACGGACGAACCATCGATAGAATCCGGCTATAAAATCGAATAATCCTTTAGGGATACGGCCTGTAAAGAGAATGGTAAACCAGATAATGATATCGCAGACAATGGCGGCAATGGCCACAAAAGCAAGGACAATGTAGTGTGGTATTGCCAGGAACCATTTAATCAATGGTAAGCCCTGGCTCATGTCTTTCTTTACATCAGGATAGGGAATTTCAATATGCACATTCTGCTCTTCATCGGTCGAGGGATAGACATCAGTCAGGAGCGTAAGATAAATGAATATCCGTGAGAAGAATTTTAGCAACATCACATAGTAATCAAACCACCATTTCGGGTATTTCTGCCGGAAGACTAGCATCAAAACGATAGGATTAAACAGGTTGGCGATAAAACCCATGATGAAAAGCACAATTGGTGCTAGAAATGCAGCGGCAACGATTAGGGCAAAAAGGTCGGGTGCTTCAGCGCCGGATGCAAAATACCTGGCGAAGAAATTATTAACATCCTGGCTTGAAGTGCTATAAGTTGTATAACTAGAGCCAGATGGCAGTCCCGATACAAAAAGAGCGGCTACAAAACCGATTGGCAAGACGGTAAACAGCCTGAAAAAGCTGGTGAGTCTATTCACTTTATGATCCGGGTAATCAATGGAAAGTTTAATAGGGTAATCAACAATACCATTACTCATATTACTATCCTTTACACTCAATTATTGCGGTAACCATTTAGAAGATTGCTTCTTCAAACGTTTCAATTCAAAAATCACTGGATTTTCTATATCCGGACAAATGACATTAATAATATCTGGGTCCGCGTACTGTGGCATAGCGCCACCATAGCGCAGAAGGCGTAAGTTGGGATAGATATTTATGCCAGGCACCCAAGCAAATGCCGCCGGGCACCAGCCCATCAACCACCCATTCATTACCAACTTTCATGCCATACTTGCAGACGCCTACTTGACTTATGACCCGGACACGGACTTTGTATGTTCTAGCCATATTCTTTACTCCAGGCTATTTTAGGTTTTGGTGAAATAATAGCGAATCACATTGCTAAAGTCAATACCAGTAAATCTGAAAGACGATGTAATGTTTTGTAGATATTTTCGTATATATAATAAACGGTATTTATAAATGATACTAGAAAGGGGAATGCAATGCGAAAAAGATGGTTGGTAATTATTGCCATGGTGGTATTAATAGCAGCTTTTATCGTTTATCAATGCTTTCCTTCAAGTTCAGGTACCATTGTAGATATGATGATAGCTCAAAATGCTGGCCCGTATTTCTCTGAGAACGCGCGGGCAGAGCTAGAAATGAATTTAGGGCTTGATAAACCGGCTTATACGAGAATTTTTGATAACTTTGCCGTGCCTGCTCCTCAAAGCTATCCTGTTTCAAATTATTACTCATCATCTTCAGGTTCAAATACGAGTACTGCTTCTCCTGCAACCACTCTCGCTACAGCTACTATCACTGATAATATCGCAAGCCAGCGGATGATTGTGCGCACTGCTAATCTGACAATGGTAGTGAATGATATTGCCGTCGCAATCTCCCAGATTACCCAACTTACGAATGATAACGATGGCTACGTGGTATCAGCCAATAAAACCAGTACTGATAAGTCAATTACCGGAATCGTAAGCATTCGTGTACCCGCATCACAATTCGACAGTATCATGAACTCTATACGCACGATGGCAGTAAAAGTGACATCAGATAATATATCTGCAACGGATGTCTCTGAAGAAGATAGTGATTTGTCTGCCAGACTAAAGAATTTAGAAACAGCTGAAACTCAGTTAACGGAAATTATGAAAAAAGCAGAAAAAGTGGAGGATGTAGTGGCAGTACAAAGACAACTTACTGCCACTAGAGAGGAAATCGAACTGACAAAAGGCAGAATGCAGTATCTGGAACAAACTTCGGCAATGTCTCTGATTACAGTAAGTCTGCAACAGTCAACGCTAACTATTAATCTGTACGCAGGGACAAGATATGCCCGAACCAAAGATAATATCGGGTTCGCAGTTAATATTCAGGGTGGTATCAGTCCTTTTAGTTATGAATGGGACTTCGGCGATGGAGTTACCAGCATCGATATGGAACCATGGCATGAATACAGTGGGTCAGGAAATTACACGGTAACCGTTACGATAACTGACGACAAGGGAAATAAAGCTATAGAAAAAAGGACGAATTATATCACTATTTATCCTGGCTGGAGCCCGGGTGATGTCCTCGACGGTGCCTGGAGGGGACTACTTAGCTTTTTAAGGTTTTTATTTGCGTTCCTCGTTTGGCTTTTAATATTTAGTCCCTTTGTTCTCGCCGTAATATTCGTTGTTTTATTCATCCGACGTACTTTAAAAAGACGAAAACTCAAATCTTCTGCTTAAAATTCTTGATGGTCGTTATCATCCAGGTAGGGGGAAGGCTTTTCCTAGTAAATAAGGGGGTTAGTCACAATTCCACGCTCAAAACGTATTACATAACATATATTATGCGCCCCTGTAGGGATTAAATTGAAAATAAATTTGACATAAAGGATAGGTAATTTGAGATAGAAGACGATTATTGGAGAAAAATACCTGTTCTGGGTATATTGCCGGACTAACAGAGACTTTGATAGAAAACCTGTTTTTATCTGCACAGATCGACGGTTAACAAGGCTTAGGTCTTCAATAACTGGTAAATGCAACTAATGGCAAAGAAAGAATACAGTATTATTCATGTTATTAGGGTATTAACCAGTGACAACCAAATATAGGAGCTACTTAACATTAAATATGGTCGAAAAAAATTTACACCATTTGTTTTAAAACGCAATGGGCAGGGATGGTAGAAAATATATTTTAAACGAAATAATTTATGTAAAGTGTGTCAACTAATCAATAGTGCAGGTTATCTTTTGGTTGTGATGTTTCGGCAAGAAATTCTAGAAAAAGCCGGGAAAATGATGACATTATCTTTGTGATAGCTTCTTTATCCATATTTTACCATTATAAAAAGTCTTTCGTGGCTTCTTTTTGGATTACAGCGCGTCGCTTTTTAAGGCTCTAAAAGAGACCTTATCTTGTGTGTCAAGTACCTGGCTGACTCGCCGAAGAAGTTGGGGAAATCCCCACTTTTTGGTTGCAGAGATAAAAACCGTGTTCGGGTCGGGTTGCCGGTGAACTGATAGAAAATCGCTCAGTGCTCCCTCTTCCGTCCGGTCTTTATTTTTGTCGAGAAGCCGGTCGATTTTATTGAGGACTGTTATCCGAGGTTTATCTTCTAACCCGAGTTCTTTCAAGGTATTTTCTACGGTATGCAATTCTTCCGGGGCATATGGTGAGGAAAAATCGACGATATTCAGGAGCAGACTTGCATCCTCCAATTCCTCAAGTGTTGCCCGAAAAGCAGAAATGATAGTGGGTGGTAACTTTCTTATAAATCCCACCGTGTCGCTGAGGAGAATATGATGGCCATCCGGCAATCGAACGCGGCGGGTGGTGGGGTCAAGGGTGGTAAAAGGTCTGTCCTCACTGGCAACTGCCGCCTGACTGATGGCATTGAGCAATGTGCTTTTACCGGCGTTCGTGTAACCGACCAGCGCTACCACCGCTATGCCACTCTTTTGCCTTCGTTGCCGGTACAGTAACCGCTGGGTACGCACCTTTTCGATCTGCTCTTCGAGTCGCTGAATGCGTCGCCGAATGAGACGTCGGTCGGTTTCAAGCTGTGACTCACCCGGACCTCTTGTCCCAATGCCTCCACCCAATCTTTCCAGATGGCTCCATTGCCCCATCAGGCGCGGTAAAAGATACTGATGTTGCGCCAGTTCCACCTGTAGTTTACCTTCTCTGGTCATAGCACGGCGGGCAAAAATATCGAGAATAAGCGCCACGCGGTCAATGACTTTTACCTGAAGAGCTTCTTCAAGGTTTCGTTGCTGAACAGGTGAAAGCTCATCATCAAAGATGACAACGTTGTAATTAATGGTATCTTTTAGCGACTGGATTTCAGCGAGTTTACCTTTACCAACGTAGTAGGTATTCGACGGTGCCGGGAGGTTTTGAATAACTTTCCCCACCACCTCCGCCCCCGCCGATTTTGCCAATTGCGCTAGCTCCTCCTGAGAAGCTTCCGCAGAGACGAGCTGGGGTGTGGTTTTATGCACCACCGTTACCAAAAAAGCTCGTTCCCGTGGTGACTGCACAACAATGGTTTCTTTGCTAATACCTCTATCCTCCCCTACCCACACTTTATGTAAAGTCACTTCTTGTAGCGTAGAATGTTCTTACTGTCACGCCATTCTGCCATTCTTGACAGTCCTCTTAGGAGAACGGCATCCGGTACAGTCAGAGATAACCGTACATAGCCTTCGCCACTCCGCCCATAGCCGGTACCCGGCGTCACGACCACACCAACTTTATCTAGCAAATCATTGGTAAACTCCGCCGAAGTGTAACCTTCGGGGACTTTTGCCCAGATATAGAGACTGGCTTTTGGAGTTTTAGCCTGAAGGCCCATTTTATTGAGTGTCTCAACCACGAGATCACGACGTCGCTGATAAATATCATTGTGCTCCTTGATACAGTCTTGTGGACCGTTGAGGGCGTCGATTGCCGCAAGCTGAATTGCCTGCGGGATGCCGGAATCAAGGTTGGACTTCATTGTTTTGAGTGCTGTAATAACCTCGGCGTTGCCTACCGCCATTCCGATACGCCAACCAGTCATATTGAAGCTTTTGGAAAGCGAGTGGAACTCAATGCCAACTTCTTTGGCTCCCTCTGCCTGTAAGAAACTTGGCGGTTGGTATCCATCATAGCTAACCTCGGAATAAGGACCATCATGGCAAATGCAGAGCTTATGCTTCCTGGCAAATTCTACCGCCTCATTGAAAAAGGCGAGGTCGGCAATAGCGCCGGTGGGATTATTAGGATAATTTAGCCAGAGGACTTTTGCCCGCTCCAGAACATTATGCGGCACGCGGTTTAATTCAGGCAGGAAATTATTGCGCTCATTCAACGCCATGTAGTACACTCTGCCGCCGGCAAGCATCGTGCCGAAGGTATAGACAGGGTATCCTGGGTCAGGCACAAGCGCGAAATCACCGGGGTCAATTAAACAAAAGGCGATGTGGGCAATACCCTCTTTTGAGCCGATAAGGGGTGCGATTTCTTTATCGGGGTCGAGCGCCACTCCGAAGCGTTTCTCATACCATTTGGCGATTGCCTTGCGTAATTCCGGTAAGCCTTCCGATTCCGGGTAGCGTTGATTGACAGGGTCATGTGCTGCCTGACAGAGTCGTTCTATAATATGAGAGGGTGTGGGTATATCCGGGTCGCCGATGCCAAAACTAACGATATCCTCACCATTTGCCTTACGCTCGGCGATTTTACGTATTATTTCAACGAAAAGATATGGTGGGAGGTTCTCCACTTTTTTAGACAATCTCATATCATATACTCCATAAATAAAATCTACACAAAGGAAAAATCTTGCCTAAAGCCAGCTTCCATGAAAAACCGTGCCAGCTGGTCCGCCAAGGTAAACCTCTCCCTTCCCATCCCATTCTACAGTGAGTGTGCCCCCGGGAAGTCTTACCTTCACTTTGCTATCGAGATAACCGAGCAATTTACCGGCAATAGTAATAGCGCAGGCCCCGGTGCCGCAGGCAAAGGTTTCTCCACATCCTCGTTCCCAGACTCGTGCTTCTACTTCCTTGCTATTGATAATCCGGACAATCTCAAAATTTGTTTCATCAGGAAAGAGCCGATGCTGTTCTACCTGTGTACCGACTAACGCAAGCGGGTAGTCAGCGACAGAATCTTTGTAAAAATGAACGGCGTGCGGATTGCCGATGGTAACTAAACTAAGAAGTAATTCCCGCCCATTCACCTTAATAGTGCGGTTCATAGTATCGGCGATGTCAGCTAACTTACCGTCGTCGCAGACAATTTGTGCAGGGGTGCCATTATGCCCAATCCGTGGTTGTCCCATGCTAGCCTGAATTTCTGTTATTCTACCCTGCCTATGATGGACTCTGGCTTTTCTGATTCCCGCTAGTGTTTCAATTGTCACTTCACAATCATTTTTACCATCGGGATGTTCATCGAGATATAGTTTTACCAGACAGCGCATCCCGTTCCCGCAGGCTTTCGATTCAGAGCCATCCGCGTTAAAAAGACGCATCTTGAAATCTGCAACTTCTGATGGCAAAAGTAATAATAGACCATCGGCTCCCACACCGTAATGACGATTGCATATCTCAATTGCCAGCTTTGACCAGTCACGGCTCATGTTCCGGGTTTTAATGACAACGAAGTCATTGCCGGCACCCTGCATTTTGGTAAATTTCATTCCCTGGTATTTACCTTTCTTGTAGATAATTCAGATGATAAAACTTAGTCCCATATATCTCGGGCTACATCTGCCAGCCCGAGCTCAATCAACTTCTCTTTCTTTGGTTTTCCAGTCGCCCAATCCCATTGCCGGAACTCGTAGTACTCTTTCAGGAGGGTATCCATATCCGGTGATTTACCGGCGGTAGCGCCATCCTTCATAGGAGTGATGCTGATGCTTGGCAAATAGTCGTGGGACCTGTTTACCCCGAGTTTATTACTGATTGCACGTTTTAGATTCATCGACCGCTCGCCGATGGTTAAAAGGTCAGCTGTGGTAGTATTCCAGCCAGTGACAGCATTAAGGAAGTCTGCCATTTGTGTCGGAGTCGCGTTAGCGAACTTGCACATCAGGATTGAGTCAAAGATGTCTTTGAAACTCTGCATTTTAGCCGCCATGGGTGCTTTCCCCTTGGATTCAAAACGGTCGAAAGCCTGGATACCGTATTCAGGTACTCTGCCGCCGAGATCGAATGAGTAATAATCGCCGCGTAGATGGCAAGCGCCCCGTGAACCGGTAGCATAGCTTATTGCCATACCGGTCGTATTGCGTGGGTCGTGCATGGGAATTTCGAGACCTTTGACAGCTGCGACTGTTCCTATATCGGCGCCAAGTGCCTGTGCTACTTTTAGCGAACCTTCGGCAAGCAAATCGCCTATTCCTTCTCGCTTAACAATCATCTTCAATAATTTGAGAATAACTTCGCTATCACCCCACTCAATCTTCATCCCTGCTTTCTTTTCTGTGAGGATACCCTGCTCATAGAGATACATAGCATAAGCAATGGTAACACCGGCCGAAATAGTGTCAATACCTTGGGCATTACAAAATTGGTTAGCAAGAATTATAGAGTCTTTATCGAAGTTCCAGCATAAAGGACCAAAAGCACCGGCGGTCTCATATTCGGGACCGTCTATAGAGTCCAGGCTTTTGCTAAAATGTTTGAGCTCACGTCCACAAATCGTAGGACAGCCGTAACAGGCATAGTTTTCAATGGTATAAGCGCGGCGAAACGCAGTCGCGCTCACACGGTGTACGGGAAAAACGGTGCGGGTAAAATAGCGTGCCGGAGAATCCCCGACCACGTGTCCGGTCTCCATATAACCTAGCGTACCGTATTCCATCATTGAGGCACGGCGGGCAATCATTAATTCTCGGACCTGACGTGCTAGCTCTCTCAATTTCGTTTCATCAGCAACTGGCGCCGTTTTATTACCAGTCACGGCAACCGCCTTGAGTTTCTTGGAACCCATCAATGTGCCCATACCGCATCTACCGGCAGTACGTCCTTCATCGTTCATCACCCCGGCATACTTCACTAGGTTCTCCCCTCCCGCACCGATACAGGATACGCTCAAACCCCTTTGATTAATTTCTTTCTTTAAAATCTCCTGCGTCTTGTATGAGTCTTTACCCCAGAGCTTTGCTGCATCCTTGATCTCGGCTTTGCCGTCAATTATAGAAAGGTAGACGGGTCTCTCTGCTTTTCCGGTGATGAATATACCATCGTAACCGGAGGCTTTTAACCGGAATGGGAAGACTCCACCGGTTGTTGCCTCGCCCCAATAGCCGGTTTGAGGCGAAACGCCGCAGACCGAACTCCGGCTGACCATTGGAATTGGAGTGCCGACATATGGACCCACCGCAAAAACGAGCGGGCTATCAACGTCTAGCGGATTCATCCCAACTTTTACAGAACTATAAATCAGGCGCGCGCTCAAACCACAACCACCGAGATAGTTCTTTGCCAGTTGTTCAGTAAGAGGCATGTCCTTCATTTCACCGGTAGTAAGATTAACACTTAAAAATTTGTCATGATAGCCGTACATAATTCATTGCCTCCTAGAAATCAATATCTTTACCTTCGAAAGCGTACCAGAATAGCTTTTCGCACTGCTCTTCGTTAATCCAGCGTGGACTACCATATATCGTTGGGTCTCCGATAGAATCAGTAACCAATTTGCTCATATTCTTTGCCAGTTCTTCTTGATTAATACCTAGTCCCTGTAGAGTCAGGGGCACATCAATTAACCTGAAGAGTTTACGGATAGCATCAATAAGATTGGCAAGCTGTTTCTCGTTCGTTTTGCCCCTGATACCCAGTGTTTTGCACACGTCCAGATATTTATCTGTAACCATAGAATAAAATTGTTGGGTGTATGGAACAAGAATGCCAACTGCAATACCATGATGGATGTGAAATATCTTTCCGAACGCGTGACCGAGACTATGAGTCAGAGTAACGGACCCATTACCAAAAGCAATACCAGCCATTGTCGCCGCGATGTGCATTTTCAATCGCGCTTCTCTATCCCGAGGACTAACATACGCCCGCGGTAAATATTTAAAAGTAAGCTCAATGGCTTTCAGCCCCAGCACATCGGTGAAATCGTTAGATGCAGGTGATGTAACACAGTCGATAGCGTGAGCCAGTACATCCAGACCTGTACCAGCCGTGAGTTTCGGCGGCATACCCATAGCAAAAGTTGGGTCAATAGCGGCAAAATCCGGCACTATTTCGCGCGAACCGATGGGCATTTTTCTGCCACGCTCTTCATCTGTCAGTACAGCTGCGCTGGTTACTTCCGAACCAGTGCCGCTGGTCGTAGGTACCGCCAGTAGAATAGCTTTCTTACGTAGATTCAAAGGTGCTCCCATCGGCATTTTTGTAAGGTCAGTGATGTCCGGTCGTTCGTAGAAAATCCATGCCGCCTTCGACACGTCTATGACGGAGCCACCTCCAACTGCTACAATGAGGTCAGGCTCAAATTTAATCATGGCATCAGCGCAGGCTCTCACATTCTCAAGAGGAACTTCCGGCTTGGCACCATCCCAAACCTCGGTAGTAAATTTGCTATTGTTCAGGGAAGTAGCCACCCGGTCTCCAAGAGAGCGCACTGATTCATCGGTAACAATAAATGCCCTTTTCTTAGGACAATAAAGAGAAAGGGCGCTAATAATACCACCACCCGCCTCCGGGATAGCGTTTACCCCGATGAAAAGTTTGGGTACATAAAGTGTGCTGCTTAGCCCTCTCGCACCAGTAGTACTGCCCAGAGGAGCTAACTGTCTCAACCTTGCTGCATCCATTCCTAATGTCATACTGTACTCCTATTTTATGTATCGTTACCATAATTCGCATAAATACATTGTCTGCATTATAGCAAAATATGCAGGTCAATGCGAATGGTTTTTCAGGTTGTTTCTGCATTCCCAACAGGGTATAGTTTATGATACGTACCAAATATCGGTGGAGTATGAAACATGGCAGGTATTCTGGAGGGTCTGAAAGTTCTGGAAATGGGTCATGTGGTTGCTGCCCCAGCCGCATCGGTAATGATGGCAGATTGGGGTGCTGATGTTATTAAATTGGAGCCACTTACAGGTGAAATGGCACGAGGTATTGGTACTCCTGTTACTCCTGAAGAGAAAGCCAGGGCACAAGAAGAGGGGAATATCGGACCCTATTTCCAGTTTCTGAATCGAGGCAAGAGAGACATTGCTCTAAATCTGAAGGAAGAAGTTAGCAAAGCCATTCTCGGGAGACTTATATGCTGGGCTGATATATTTATGTCAAATTATGAGACGGCTACTCTATATAAGCTGGGTGCAGACTATGACACACTAAGCAAAATCAATCCACGCATTATTTACGGAACACTTACGGGCTATGGCACTGTGGGTCCCGATAAAGATGAACGCGGCTTTGACTATGCGGCAGCCTGGGCGCGCTCTGGATTAATGTATATGATAGGAGAACCCGGCAGTATCCCTCCCCCACAGCGTGGTGGGATGATGGACAGAGTGGTCGGTAGCCACATGGTTGGTGGTTTACTCGCCGCTCTTTATCATAGAGACCGTACAGGATTGGGGCAAAAGGTTGAGTTCTCCCTTTATCACAGTGGTGTATGGACTGACGCTGAAGATATTCAATTGGCTCTCAGAGGCAGAGAAACTTTGAAGCATAACCGCGCTACTGCCCGCAATCCGCTCTGGAATAACTACCGTACCAAGGATGACCGATGGTTCTGGGCAGCAATGCTCCAGCCAGACCTTTCCTGGGGTAATTTCTGCCGCGCCTTGGGACACCCGGAGTGGGAAAACGATCCAAGATTCAGTACTGTCGAACAGAGAATGCCAAATCGAGAAGAACTCATCCGTCTCATTGATGAGGTTTTAATGACAAAAACAATGGCAGAATGGGAAGTGATTTTTCGTCAACACAATATCATTTACGGACGAGTAGCAAGCCCTCAAGAAGTTGTTACAGACCCACAAGCAATAGCCAATAACTTCTTTGTCGATTTACACCATCCGGTGGCTACGGATTTCAAGGTGTTAATAACGCCAGTGAAGTTCGTTCAGAATCCGGCAGAAGTAAAATCACCCGCACCCGAGATTGGGCAACATACGGAAGAGATATTACTGGAGATGGGTTACACGTGGGACGATATCGCCCAATTGAAAGCTAAGAATATAATTTTATAGAAGTGGATGGATTTCTGAAGACGATATGAAGATGAAATCTCCGCGCTTATTCTACGGTTGGTGGGTGGTTACTGCCTGCTTCGCTATCTCGCTATTTATTCATGGCATCATTGGCTTTGGATTTACTGCCTTTATTGAACCACTTAGCAGTAAATTCGGCTGGAGCTACACACAGATTTCATTTGCCGGTTCTCTCCGTGGTCTGGAAGTCGGCCTTTTAGCTCCCGTAATTGGACTCCTGATTGACCGAAGGGGCACACGGATATTTATTATCTCTGGAACCATACTCTGCGGACTGGCATTGCTTTTGCTAAGTAGAGTTTCTTCCTTACCTATGTTCTATTCATCTTTTGCACTGGTGGCACTGGGAATGAGTGCTCTTAGTCCTACAGTCACCATGACCACAGTTGCAAACTGGTTTCAACGCAGAGTTGGTCTGGCGACTGGTATCATGCATAGCGGTGTCGGTTTCTCTGGTCTGATGATACCTATTGTGGCATTACTTATTGATAATTTTGGACTGAACAAAGCAATGATTATACTTGGCATCTTTTCATTGGGAATTATTACACCTATTTCTTTCGCCATACAGGATAGACCGGAAAAGTACGGTTTATTGCCAGATGGAGTTAAAATTTCGAAAGAAGATGGACAGAAGTCACAGGCGTCTATCACGGAAACGGAACATGATTTTAGCCTTAAGGAAGCACTACGTACCCGGGCATTTTGGTACCTCGCCCTGGCAATGCTTTTTCAATTACTCATTGTAAGTGCTGTAACTACCCATATGATGCCTTACTTGAGCAGTATTGGTATCGCGCGTTCTACTGCCAGTCTGATTGCCAGTGCCGTACCATTATCCAGTGTTATTGGGAGGTTAGGCTTTGGTTGGTTGAGTGATAGAATCGATCAACGGTATATCATGGCAACCGGATGTGCTCTAATGAGTCTGGGACTTCTCTGTTTCACATTGGCAGTAATGTTAAATCCGCTCTATTTATTAATCGCTGTGCCTTTTTTTAGCATCGGATTCGGAGGGAATGCTACAGTTCGCGCTTCAGTGGTACGTGATTACTTCGGGCGTAAAAGCTTTGGTGCTATTCACGGGCTGGTTATGGGTCTAGCCGTCGTCGGGACGATTACAGGTCCACCACTGGCTGGCTGGGTTTTTGACACCTGGGGTAGTTACCATGGCATTTGGTTCGCTTTTGCTTTGGCCGCAGTAGCTCCACTAATTTTAACACTCGCTATGTTTAAACCAAGTAAAAACATATAGAATCAGTATAAAGAGGAATGGAAATATTCAAGTAAGGGAGACATATGGCACGAGTTTCGTTGGTTGAAAAAGAGAATGCACATCCTATGGTAAAGGAACTCTACGAGAAGAATATGCAAAATAGCGGTAGGGTTCTGAATCTCTTCAAGGTTATGGGGCACCTTCCGTATATCGGACTGAATTTTCAGAGAATGGGCAACTCCATTCTGAAAGGCGAGGAGCTATCTGCAAAACTACGTGAGCTGGCTATTCTACGCGTGGGATTTCTCGCGCGATGCCGATACGAATTCACCCAGCATACGCCGATTGCCCTGCGTGCCGGCCTTCGGAAGAAGCAAATCAATGAACTGGGGCAATGGAAACTTTCCGCAGAGTTTACGGATGAGGAAAAAGCCGTCTTGGCTTTCACTGATGAAGTGGAGGTGAATGTGCAGGTCAAGGACGGGACTTTTAATGAACTGCGTCGCTTTCTCAATGAACATTCCACTGTGGAGTTGACCGCCACAATTGCTTACTATGGAATGGCATGCAGGATACTGGAAGCGCTTCAGGTAGATATGGAGCCACAACAAGCGTAATTTCGAGAAGGCAAGGTGTGATTTTGAGCATTGAATACAAATATCACCATATAGGGATTCCAACAACAAAGAAAGTTCCAGGCATGGTTCACCTGAAGCACTTAAAAATTTATACCACTGACCATGAGTCAAATCCATTCGGCGTACAATGGATGATGTATGAAGAGGGATGCAATTTACCTGAACTGGTGCAAAAAATTCCTCACGTGGCGTTCGAGGTTGACGACCTGCAAAAAGCAATCAAAGGGAAAAAAGTAATCGTGCTGCCAAATTCACCGTCGCCCGGCGTCACAGTTGCGATGGTTGAAGAAGCAGGAGCGCCCGTAGAGTTTCTACAGTTCGATAAATCGGTTAGATTGAAGTAAAGGCATTCAGTATAGCTAGTTTGGTTGTTTTGCCCTTGATTGGAATTCATGATAAGCGACAAAACGGCTAAGCGCTCTTGCGGCACTGATAGTGGTTGAGTAGGTAGGTATCCCTGAAGTCGCATACTTGGTCATTAATTGTGCTCGGTAGGCCGCCGCGCCCTCCACATTCGCCATGGCTATAACCGCAATGACGATGGGCTTTCCCGACACATTATGATGGCAATATTCAACTAGAAAGCCGTCTGACTTACGGTGCCGTTCCAGATGTTCTGAATCATCTTCATCCCACATAACCTGTTTTTCCATAATTGCCACATCTATATTAGGGTCGGCAAGGGAAAGGTCAAACGCCTTTTTAAAGTCATCAATATTTTCCTGCACCGACCAGACATCCATAGGATTCCGGGTACTGTTCCCCGCAAGGCGGATAAATTTGTTAAGCTCCTGACGGGTCTGGTCTGTAATGCGCGGCACTTCCAGTCCTTCCCGACCGCAAATATCTGCGAGTGCTACCGAATTACCACCACCACCACCCATTAGTAAAGTTCGTCTCCCTATCGCTGGTTTCAAATGCTGGAAAGCCATAGCCGTGTCTATCACTTCTTCAAGTGAGCCTACAGGCACCGCCCCTGTCTGCGCATAAAAAGCTTTCCAAGCATGCTCTACACCAGCCAGCGACCCTGTGTGAGATGATACTGCCTCTGCGCCTGAAGGTGTCAGTCCACCCTTCCAGACAAATACCGGCTTAGTGCGGTTGATACGCTTGATGAGCTGAGTAATTCGGCCGCCGTCTTTCATCCCTTCAAAATAACACGCAATCATCTTCGTATCGGGATCGGTTTCCAGATATTCTAGGAAGTCAATTGCCTGTAGACCGCGAGCGTTACCAAAGCTGATAATCTTACTGAAATATACTCCTAGTGATTGCCCAAGTTCACTAATATACTCGCCATGCCCACCGCTTTGAGAGAGAAATGCCAGTGAACCAAACCCTTTGGGTTCTGCTCCCCACGCACATAATTTGCTTGCTGGCACCCAGATACCCATGCAATTGGGACCAACGACTCTCAGGTCACTATTTTGTATAATCGTGGTAATTTCCTCGTCTAGTTTTCTACCTTCTTCCTCACCGGTCTCACTGAATCCGGAACTGAAGATGTGAACGTTCTTCACACCTCTAGCAATACAATCTCGCAATACTTGCGGCACCGCTATCGCCGGCGTAGCGATAACAATATGGTCGGGTGGCTCAGGGAGGGATTTGACATCCGGATAGCATTTTAATCCTTCTACTTCGGTTACTTTTGGATTGACAGGGTAAAGTCTGCCGGAATACCCACGTTTTTTCAATCTTTGCAAAAAACTCGTACCACCCCACCCTGCCGGATTTGCCGATACACCCACCATAGCTACGGATTTCGGGAAGAACAGACTATCTAAAACTCGGTGAGAGGACATAAAATACCCCTTTCTTCAAACAACTTTGCTACCGCATCCCTGAATGAAACGTTGACAACTACTTCTGCTATGCAGATTCTGACAATTTTGCTAGAGAATGAGAAATACTGAACGCACAAGATAAATTTTATCACTTTTATACGCCGGTCTGCTATTACTCATCCACCAGATTCACAGTTAGCCCTATACCCTTTTCTCTGGCGCTTGTATAAAGAAGATGGGCAACTGCAATGTCCTCGATTGCGACACCTGTTGAGTCGAAAATAGTAATCTCCCTGTCATCTATCCGCCCCTTCTTTTTCCCCGCAACTAATTCTCCCAGTGTTCCATACACTTCATGCTGGCTATAAAGACCCTTGGCTATCGGTACGTTTATTTCCCCGGCTTTAGCTGCCTGTCGGACATCATCGACAACGACACGAGCAACTTTCAAAACCGCTGATTCCAGTTCCTGTTTCCCTTCCGCATCCGCACCCACGGCATTAATATGAGTTCCGGGTAATACCCATTCGTGTTTCACTATTGGTTGACGCGCTGTCGTGACCGTACAAACAATGTCAGATTGAACGGCATCAATCAGTGAACTAGCCACTAAAGGGTAATCTGGAAGCAATTTTGTCAAACGCTCCGTAACTTGAGAAGAAATGTCATACACCTTTATTTTCTGAAATGAAAAATATTCTAGATGAGCTAATATCTGTGTATATGCTTGGCGCCCTGCACCAACAACACCCATCGTCTTTGAATTTTTCCTAGCAAGGTATTTCGATGCGATTGCAGAAGTAGCGCCGGTGCGGTATGCGGTAATGTCGGTAGCATCCATTATTGTCAGAGGATAACCAGTAGATGGGTCATTACAAATAAGAACTGCCATCACCGTCGGTAAGCTTTTTGCTGGATTCCCTGCATGTACATTAACCCACTTTATACCAGATACTCCCGGTAATGATGCCGGCATAGCCCGGAAATCGCCTTCCTTCACTTGAAGATAGGCTTTTGGCGGCATAATGCCTTTGCCTTCTGTCCAATCACGAAATCCCTGCTCCACTACCCTGAGAACATCCTTCATTGTAAGCAACTTGCGTGTGTCTCTCCTCGTCAAAATCAAAGTGGGCATATAGCACTCCTTCCGTTCTTCAGTAGTGATACCCATACAAAATGTACAATGGAAACGAATCAACGTCAAGAATGGATACATCTTGGGGAGTCAACGCGGCAAAGCAAAACAATAAATTCGCGTGTTTTTTAAGGATTAAAGCGTCCCAAAATAGGTGGGGGTACTATCGGGTAGGGGTGAGGTAGTCTACCCGATAGTACCCTCTTTATTAACAGAGCTCAGGCTGTCAGGTTATGTGCCCTAGCCTGCTCTCGGTCTCAGGATTACCTGCTCCACGGGCTATTATAAGAGGGTGTCTTATTTGCCTGTGGTGATTTTGCCGGAGCCTGTGGTGCGGGTGCCGGCATTTTTCGCTGTGTATACATTGGTCGGCGTAAGAAAGCGGGGACATCCAGCTGTTCTTCGCTCTTCAGGTCTTTTAGATATGCCGCCATCTCTTCCGCACGAATGGGGCTCATACCAGTTTGGTTAGCCTGGAAGCCGGTGGCAACGAGAGTAATCTTGACGTCTTTGTCCATCCGAGAATCATGGACAACGCCGAAGATGATATTGGCTTCCGGGTCAACCGCCTGCTTGATGACTTCAGCCGCTTCATTGACTTCGAAGAGTGACAGATTGTCACCGCCCACGACGTTGAAGAGCACGCCTTTGGCTCCAGTGATGGACACATCCAGCAACGGACTGGCAAGTGCATTCTTGGCGGCATCTATGGCACGGTTCTGTCCGCTTCCTCGCCCGATGGACATCCAGGCAGGACCGGCATCTTTCATAATTGCACGAACATCTGCAAAGTCCAGGTTAATAAGTCCTGGTGTGGTAATTACCTGGGCAATTGCCTGTACACCGTTGCAGAGCACTTCATCTGCCAGCCGGAAGGCGGCATCTACACCAGTCTTCTGGTCGCAAAGAGTGAAGAGTCGGTCATTGGGGATGATAATGAGGGTATCGACAATCGGGATTAAATTCTGGACGCCTTCCTCGGCAACCTTCATGCGATGAGTACCTTCGAAGTTGAAGGGTTTAGTGACCACGGCAATGGTGAGCGCGCCGCTCTGTTTGGCAATCTCTGCCACAACGGGTGCTGAGCCGGTGCCAGTGCCGCCGCCCATACCAGCCGTGACAAAAATCATATCGGCGCCGTTAAGAACCTCTTTAATTTCATCCCGGTTCTCTTCCGCGGCTTTCTGTCCGACATGATGGTCACCGCCGGCGCCAAGTCCTCTGACCAGCTTCTCACCAAGTTGAATGCGCACTGGAGCTTCTGTGATTGCCAGGGATTGCGCATCGGTATTCATAGCAATGAATTCCACGCCATCGACACCATCCCTGACCATTCGGGTAATTGCATTAGAGCCACCACCGCCAAGCCCACAGACTTTTATTCTAACCGGACTAGCGGTGAAACTTGACCTCGCCATTAGTTCCTCCTCTTTATCTTTATATATTATTTCTTTATTGATTTGCCGTTGGTTTGTTAAACAGGTTCTTGATTCTTGAGACCATGTTCCAGATATTGCCGCTGAAACCTCGCGATTTCCAACTGGAAACACTCTTCGGTTTTACACCCCAGAGCAATAAACCGACAGCCGTGGCGTAAGCCGGGTCGGTAAGATTATCGCCGAGGCCATGAATTGGTAGCGGTGAACCAACCCGTACTGGCATGTGTAAAATATCACGCCCGAGCGCATCAATGCCGGAAAGGTTAGAAGTACCGCCGGTGAGCACCAAGCCACCAGGTACTAGCAGGTCTTGCTCACCACGTGGGAGCTCCAGAACAATAAGTCGTAAGACTTCTTCGATACGAGCGCGGACAATATCACACAAGCCCTGGTAAGAGATATTATGCCCGTTCTGTCCGGTAGAGATGGCATCATTGTCAGCCTTGCTCTCATAGACCGACATCGCTGTACCGTACTTCTTCTTCATTTCCTCTGCTATTTCGAATGGCAGACCGAGACCAATGGCGATGTCGCGTGTCATCTGATAGCCGGCGACGGGGATAATCGCCGTGTGCCAGATACTGCCTTCCTTGAAGACTGCGATATCAGTCGTGCCACCACCAATGTCTGCAAGAATGACCCCGACCTGCTTCTCATCTTCGGTCAAGACCGCTTCACTGCTGGCAAGAGCCTCGAACACGAGGTCTTCCACATCTACCCCGATGCCCCGAATGCACTTGATGAGATTCTGGACTGATGACACAGCCGCAGTGATAACATGTGTCTCTACATCCAGTTTAAAGCCGTGCATTCCGACAGGATTTTGAACGCCCTCCTGACCATCGACAGCATAACTGCGCGGAATCAGGTGGAGCAGTTTTTGCTCTCCGGTTACCTTGACGTTCTGGGAGTTTTGCAGAACCCTTCTCAGGTCCTCGGGACGAACCAGCCTGTCATTGCGTGTGACCGCCACCACACCACGGTTGTTTTTACCGGCGATGTGACGTCCGGTGACGCCCACGTAGGCTGAATCCACCCGGTAGCCGCTGGACTGTTCCGCTCTTTTGACAGATTCACGGACAGATTCCTTGGCTTCGTTGATGTTGACCACCATACCTTTGTGCAAGCCTTTGGAGGGGACAACCCCCACCCCGGCAATGCGCATCTGCCCGCTATCACCCACTTCGGCGATGAGTGTGCAGATTTTCGTGGTGCCGACATCAATCGCGGATACGGTTTTCCATTTTCGCATCTATTCCTCCTCGATCGGTGGGTACCAACCACCTGGATATTTTATTAATTGTGCCCTCTCAGACACGTTATTACCTTTTTGATTCTTAATTCCTTGAGAACCGTTTATAGGTCGCCTTTTCAGATTGTTGACCGTGAGCAATCTTTTCAGCCGCCCGCATTTTTGCACTCCGACTGCGCGGATTGTCTTTTAATTCCTCTTCCGCTGGCACAATGACCTTTTTATTCACGATTCGCAGACTGGCGTGATGACCACAATGACAGACCGGGGTATTGGGCAGGCAAATGCAATCCTTTGCTTCCCTCTGCATGAAATGCTTGACGATGCGGTCTTCCAGAGAATGGTAACTGATGACCACCAGCCTACCACCGATTCCCAGCACATCCCTGACCTTGCTTAATGCAATTTCGAGCATCTCTAGTTCCCGATTGACAGCAATACGAAGCGCCTGAAATGTTCTGGTAGCTGGATGAATTTTCCCATGCCTGCCACCGAGTGCATCCTCTACCACACGCGCCAGCTGTAAAGTGGTGGTAATGGGACGTTCCTTAACAATACGGCGGGCAATCCGCTGACTAAACCGCTCCTCTCCATATTCACGGAGTATAAGAGCAAATTCTGTTTCAGAAGATTTATTTATGATATCTGCCGCGGTAGTTTCTTGCGAAGGATTGAAACGCATGTCTAAAGCCGCATCACGCTGGAAACTAAAACCTCGCGGGTCATCGTCAAGTTGATATGAAGAGAGCCCAAGGTCGAACAGGACACCGTGGACCGGTAAAAAGGAATTACGCTGACAAATATCGACGAGGTTTACGAAATTGTCATTTACCAATAACACGGAATCCTGATATTTACTCAAACGTGCAGTGGCAAGACGAACGGCTTCCGGGTCGGCATCAATACCGAGAAGTTGTCCACCGGGAGCGCTCTGCTCCAGAATTGAGAGCGCATGACCGCCACCGCCAAGTGTACAATCTACGTATCGTCCGCCGGGCTGGACGGCAAGGGCTTCCATCGTTTCTTTTAACAAAACCGGTTTGTGGGTGGCGGTCAACACCGGTAACTCCTAACGTTTTTCCATGGTTTCAATAATTTGCCATGATTGTGCCTGGCTTTCCGCTTTTTCCGACTCCCAGGCTTGTTTGTCCCAGACTTCGAGGTAAAGATTAGCGCCGGCAATGACGACATCACTGGCAACACCAGCATACTGCCGCAGTGGCATTGGTAGAGCAATGCGACCCTGCCCATCGAGATTGAGATGAAAGGCGGTGGCAAAAAGCGCCCGGTTCAGTTTACGCATCTTGCTTGACAAAACTGGTCCCGTAGTAAGACTTTCAGCAAGTGTTTTCCACTGCGCAGGGCTGTAAGCAAGGATACATTTTTCGGCACCGGTGGTAAGAACAATGCCATCCCGGAATTCAGCACGGAATTTGGGCGGTATCGGAATTCTACCTTTTTCGTCTATTTTGTAACCGTATTCGCCCAGAAACATTTTTCAGCCTTTATTATCTCGTTCCCCGCTCATTCACATATATCCCCACTGTTCCCCACAGATTACCATTTTCTCACATTTTGCTATATTCTGTCAAGTAGTTGAGCGTGGATTTTGAGAGATTTTTTTGGAGTTTTCCGCCGCAGTTAACACGACAGAAAACACTCGTATCGTTCCGAGCTGTCTGGTTCATCTATTATTCACGCTCAAACTTCCCTTAACACACTCAATTGTGTTAGAATGATATTTTGTCGGCAAGGAATGATTTGCATTCAGCAATCAGCATTAAGCCGCTTCCAAAAACACGAAAACTGATAGCGGATGAATAGCGGTTCTAAAGAATGGTAAATATATACATATTGACGCTGTTTCCCCAGATATTTGAGGGACCTTTTAGCGCCGGCCTTTTTCAGAAGGCGGTTGAACATGGCGTGGTGAATGTAGCTATCCGTAATATCCGCGATTACACTCATGACAAACACCACACCACGGACGATTATCCTTATGGGGGTGGCGCTGGCATGGTCATGAAACCCGAGCCTCTCTTTGAAGCGGTTGAAACCGTTAAGAGTGAGATTTCACAGCAAGGCATAGAGAACGTACCGGTTATCCTGCTCTCCCCACAGGGAAGGCTTTTCACAGAACAGGTAGCTCTAGAGCTTTCAAAACACTCTCATCTTATCTTCATCTGCGGACAGTATGAGGGCATTGATGAAAGAGTTTCTGAATATCTCGCCACAGATGAAATCAGTATTGGCGATTATGTTCTCACCGGTGGTGAATTGGCGGCGATGGTCGTGGTGAATGCTGTAGTCAGGCTTGTCCCCGGCTTTCTTGGTTCGCCCGCTTCTCTTCTCTCCGAGTCACACACAGTAGGTCTTTTGGAATATCCGCAATACACTCGCCCGCCTGTATATCGGGATTGGGCAGTTCCTGAAGTCCTGCTCTCCGGCAATCATGCCCAGATTGCAAAGTGGCGGCGCGAACAATCCCTTCTCCGCACGGCAAAACGTCGTCCGGATTTACTTGCCAAAGAGGGCCTTTTCCCTGAGGAAAAAGAGTTCATCAAGAGGCTAGAGACCTCAGTAGATACAGGAGTTAAAGAACAATGAGCGCTGCACAACTAGCTGAAATCAAACCTAAGTCTAAACTTCCCACTATTTCCCCTGGAGATTCCGTACGTGTCAATCTGAAGGTTGTTGAGGGAGATAAAGAGCGTATTCAACCCTACCAGGGCGTCGTCATTCGTGTTCGCAATGGTGATGCAGGTGGTACTTTCACAGTGAGAAGAGTCGCTTATGGCGTCGGCATCGAGCGCACATTCCCGATGGCTTCACCACTCATTGAGAAAGTACAGGTAATACGTCATGGTAAAGTCCGCCGCGCCAAGCTCTACTACCTGCGTGGATTGAGTGCCAAGAAAGCCCGCATCAAGGAACGCCGATATCCGCGGGGTATGGCGGAAGAATTAACCCCCGCCGCAGAACCGGAACAGCCTCCTGAACCAACTCCCTCACCTGAGCAGAAGAAACAATAAGCCGGACAGTCAGGGTGGAGCCCAGGATGGGATATGCCGAGGTTTGCGTCAATGCGCCAGCCGTACAACTGCGTACCTTCAGCTATGCCATTCCTGCCAATTTAACTGTTCAGGTGGGGCAAGCAGTCTGGGTACCTTTCGGGCAGAGGCTCCTGCAGGGAATCATCATTGAGCTTACTGACATACCTGCCGTAGAAAAGACCCGAGACATTGCCAGTGTTATTGACTCGCAACCATTACTATCGCCAGGGCAAATTACTTTAGCACGCTGGATTTCAGATTACTATCTTTCCTCTTTATGGAATGCTTTATCCATGATGATGCCACCCGGTTTCGAACGTCGGGTGCTTGCGTATCTTTACCCGGTAAAACGTGCCTATGACGAATCGGTTCTTAATGAAATACAATTTCGCATCCTGACTCGCGCCCAAGATGAGGGGAGAGTGAGTCTTAAGGAGCTTGAGAAATCTCTAGGGAAGAAGAAAGCACAGTCCAACACCCTGCAACTGATAAAGCTTGGTGTTCTGCAACGTCAGTATGAACTAGAACGTCCACGGGTTAATGTCAAAGAAACGCCTTATGTGCGCTTGTTAGCGACACCCGCTCAGGTGATGGAAGTACTGAAGGAGATGTCTGGCGGACGGACAAAGAGGCAACCCATCCTGTTGAAATATCTCGCCGAGCAATCAGGTCCTGTTGAACTGTCGGAAATTAAAAAAAAGACCGGTTGTGACCGGCTCACCGTTAATGCCCTTGTGAAAAAGGGGCTGGTTGCCATTGAAAATATCGCAGTACGTCGCGAACCACTCGAGCTACAGCGAGTGCAACTATCCCAGCCTCTCCCTCTTACCATGGCACAGGATACCGTTTTCAGACCCATCTGCTCAAGCCTTCTACGGAGCGAAAAATTAGAGACCAAAGTCTTTCTACTTCACGGCGTTACCGGCAGCGGCAAGACAGAAATCTATCTACAGGCGCTGGCAGAGGCAGTAAAACTGGGCAAGCGCGGCATCGTACTGGTGCCGGAAATTGCGCTTACCCCTCAAACTATCGAGCGTTTTGCCTCACGGTTCCCTGGTAGAGTAGCCATTTTGCACAGTCACCTGTCTCTCGGGGAGCAATTTGATGAATGGTGGCGAATCAAGAATGGTGAGGTAGATGTCGTCATCGGACCGAGAAGTGCACTTTTTGCACCGCAACCAGACCTGGGCATCATCATCATCGACGAAGAACATGAGTGGACATATAAACAGCACGAACAATCACCGCGTTACCATACCCGTTGTGTTGCCCTGAAAATGAGTGAGCAAATGGGATGCACGGTGGTCATGGGCAGCGCTACTCCCGATATTGAAACCTATTACCACGCCGTCAAGGGCGACTTCCATCTACTCCGCCTACCCGAAAGGGTTACGCCTGTAGAGAATGCACCTCTGCCCGGCGTAACCATCATTGACATGCGTAGTGAGCTTAAAGATGGCAACCGGAGCATATTCAGTAGAGCACTCACCACTGCAATTGATAGAATTCTGGAAAACCACGAGCAGGCAATCCTTTTTTTGAACCGCCGCGGTACATCAACTTACATCCAGTGCCGTAATTGCGGTTACGTATTAAAGTGCCGCCGTTGTGAAGTTCCTCTCACCTATCACCTTGATGCCGAAGCACTCATCTGCCACCAGTGCAACTATCGCACAGATGTGCCGCAGGTCTGCCCGAAATGCTCCAGCCGACGTATCCGATTTCTCGGCATCGGTACGGAGAAACTGGAACAGGAAGTAAAGCTGGCTTTCCCGATAGCAAAATTATTGCGTTGGGATAGAGACGTAACAAGCGGTAGGTATTCTCATCAGAAAATCCTCGATAAATTTCGTTCTCATGAAGCAGATATTCTTGTTGGCACGCAAATGGTCACCAAAGGATTGGACTTGCCGCTGGTGACACTCGTCGGCGTAATTAATGCCGACCTCAGCCTCAACTTGCCAGATTTCCGTGCCAGTGAAAGGACTTTCCAGTTATTGAGTCAGGTAGCAGGGAGAGCGGGGCGAGGACCTGTAGAGGGTCAGGTCATCATTCAGACTTACAATCCTGAGCATTATGCAATTCAAGCCGCCGCGGAACACAATTATGCCCTCTTCTACGAACAGGAAATCAATTACCGCCGACAATTTCATGAACCGCCTTTTGCCCAGCTTGCGAACCTGACCTATACCAATACAAATGACAATCGTTGCATGGAAGAAGCCGGTAAGATGGCAATACGTATTAAGGAAGAACGGGATAGACTTGGTCTTGCTGGTGTCGAACTGATTGGTCCCGCACCTGCTTATATACATCGTCTCCGTGGTCGGTACCGATGGAAACTCATTGTCCGCGGTACAGAGCTTTCGTTTTTCCTATCACGAATTCCTCTACCTTCCGGCTGGACGGTAGATATTGACCCCATCGGCATCTAGGAATTAGTATTTAAACGTAACAGGAGAAACACTATGGCGGTCAGACCAATCCGCACCGTGCCCGACCCCATCCTGCGCCAGAAAGCAAAGCGGGTCAAAACTATTGATAACAGTATTAAGAAACTCATCGCTGACATGCGTGAGACCTTGGTGTCAGCTAACGGCGTCGGTCTGGCGGCGCCTCAGGTTGGAGTCTCGTTACGGGTGATTGTTATCAGCATCCCTCATCAAGACCAGAAAAATGATGAGTACTGTGTAATTAACCCTGAAATTGTCCGTCGCACAGGCGAACGTGTGGTTAGAGAGGGTTGTCTCAGTATTCCCGGCTATATCGGCGAAATCAAGCGTAGTGAGCAGGTTCGAATAAAGGGAATCAACGCCGCCGGGAAAGAGTTAAAACTGCGTGCCGAAGGATTGCTCGCAGAGGCACTGGAACATGAAATCGACCACCTTAATGGCATACTCTATGTTGACTATTTAGAAAGTCAGGACAAGCTCCAAAAACTAGAGCCGCAGCCAGAAGAAGAACCGGAATTATAATCTACCGACACAGCATGATTTACAGAATGTTCGCGTCATTCCATATCAATCATTCTTGGTTTGTCAGATAATCAATCGCCCACTGCACACCATCTATTGTCTCAAAGTCGATTTCAGTGTCAGGTTGAATGCCATTGCCCTCAATTAAGTTCCCGTTTGGCGTCATCCAGCGCGCGATAGTGATATAAATTCCCGAACCGTCAGATAGCTCAAGCAACTGGTTGACGCTCCCCTTACCATAGGTTTTTTCTCCAGCGATAAGCGCCCTCTTGTAGTCCTGTAGTGCGCCCGCCAGGATTTCACTCGCGCTGGCGCTGTACTGGTCAACAAGCACCACCATCGGCAGGTCAGTTTTATATGCCAGCGGATTGACAGAATTAGTATCTGTACTACTATCGGGATAGGCCACACTGACAATTACACCCTTGTTTAAAAAATGGCTTGCCACCTGAATAACCGTTGAAAGATAACCACCAGGATTACTACGCAGGTCAAGCACAATACCTTTAACCTTATTATCGGATACCATTTTCAATATGGGAACCAGTTCATTATCGGTGCGCTCAGTGAAGTTGGTTATAGTGATATGGGCATAGTCACCTATCATCTCTAGATTGACGGATGGAATCTGGATCTCTGCCCGAATAATTTCCAGTGTTATCGGCTTAGTCTCGTCTACATGAAGCACCGTAATCGTGACCGGTGTGCCTTTTGGTCCCCGTATCAGCAAAACAGCTTCGTTAACACTCATGCCTGTAGTTGTTTTCCCATCGATTTCAAGAATTATATCGCCGGCTTTAATACCTGCTTTTGCTGCCGGGGTACCAGGAATAGGTGCAATGACAGTTACCTGACCATTCTCCGATCCTACGTAGGCACCAATACCCTCAAACTGTCCCGAAAGACTGCTGGTAAACGTATTACATTGTTCTTTTGTATAGTAGGTGCTATATGGGTCATTTAATCCCTGCACCAAACCCTTGAGCATTCCTTCATTCAGCTTTTGAACGTCAATCTTGTCCGGTTCAACGTAATTTTGCAGAATCTCCTGGTATGCTTCTTCCAGCAGTTTCAGATTTAATTCTTGAGTTGTTGTTGGATTTGCGGTTGGCCTGGATATATCCAGTACACACCCACCGATGAAAGACATCCCCAGTGCAATAATTATGCAAAATGAAATCAGTGATGTTCTCATTTTTTTAGTCATAAACGTACCCCCTGTGTGAAAATCGTAGCAGAAAGCAAAGATAAAGTCTAAATGGGTTGCTGAGGGATCAAGTAGACCTGTAAGCCGAGTTCTGTATCCCGATAGAATCGGGACAGTGACCATCTCTCTAGCCCCGATGTTACCACCGGGGTCAAGCGACCAACCCGGGAACTGGCCGGGCATCCATGAGTCCCCCTATTTGGTCTTGCTCCGAGTGTGGTTTTCCCAGCCGAACGGTTACCCGTCCGCTGGTGAGCTCTTACCTCACCATTTCACCCTTACCCCGATTTATCATCGGGGCGGTATGTTTCTGTGGCACTTTCCGTAGGGTCGCCCCTCCCGGGTGTTACCCGGCACCCTGCCCGGTAGAGCTCGGACTTTCCTCCCCGATATACTCGCGGCGGTCACCCGGTCTACTTGTCCCACCATCACTATATTTTACCCTGTTATATAAGTCAATTATTAATTCTAAATTTACCATTATGGTAATTTTTTTATGGCGTGCTGACTGCTTTTGCTAACGGATTGCTAAAAGAATTCAAAACTTCATCGAGCCGTTGTGCCGTCGCATCGCCGATGGTAATGTTTTGCTATATATATCTTTGAGTTAAGGGTGTTGCAACCCCTACCACCACCTAAAAGTTAGGTGTCACACGGGGGGATGTAGTAAAACAACGGAAAATGGATTATAGAGGCTTATGTGCTCGGTTTCACTAACACATTATTCGACCAGCACATGGAATTTCCTAAGCTTTGCCGCAAGTTTATCGTCAAGATTAGATACATCCTTTTCTGTCAGTTCAATCAGGTTAATATTATTCTTTTTATAGATATCCAATTTCCACTTTTTCTTTGCTAAATACTTTTCGTCGTCTAGCCCCCAGTACTCTATGAAAACTTTGCCTGTTGGGATATAGAAATCACATAATATATCCTCATCAATATTAGGGACCTTTCTTTCGTATGCATGTACGATTTTGGAGACATACAGCCAATTATCAATCAGCACCTCTGCTTTAGATCGCACATAGTGTCCGTCTTGAGTTCTCAATTCTGGCTTTTGGTAATTGTTCCTAATATCCGTGTCATTAGTTATTGTGGTTTCAACTTGATTTTGGGTTACGGTGGTAACGTCGCCTTTTGCTTCATCAATACTTGTAATTAATGCTTTGTTTTCGAGAATGTTTTGTGGCCACCTAACGTAAGGTACCCCGGTATTTTTGAACGTGGATTGTACTCCACCTACCTTCTTACCAAAATCAGTGACTTGCCATCCATTGATAGCTGTATCCCTCTTTATCCAACCAAGTTCGGAGAGAATCGAGTTTATTCTATTTGCAGAGATCTTATGGAATTCGCCGATGGACGTCGCAGTAATCAGATTTTGCCCTTGCTTTCCCTGCGAATCATCAAGTTCCGAGAGAATTGATGGAGGCCAGACAATATACCGCCCATATTCTTTATGTTGTCTGTAAGTGCCACCTTTTGATTCCCCAATCGGAGTCAAATCCCATGTATCTCCATTCCTGCTTATTAGCCCTGTATCAACTAATAGTTGAAACATAGCCTTCGTACTCATTTTAAGTTGTTTCGCCAAATTGGATGTAGATAATTCTGAACTTGATACCTGTTTATCATCCATTATTTTATTACCCCTATCACCTAGAGTTAGCCAAGAATAACATAATCGTTTGGGATATACAATTGTACTTTTGGCTAGGGAAATGGTCACCGAAATAGTCACGCTTTTTTGAAAGTAAGAAATAAGTTAGCTTCAAAACTGTGTTGCTAGTTGTTGGCAAAAGTGGCATATTTGAAGTTAAAGTGGGTGAGTCGGCGAAGCTATTTTCCTCCCCACTGTAATACAGCTTGTGACACAAGTCAATTGCTACTGAGCGGATACCTCTTCGGCATCAAGTGCCTCTTCAGGAAGCTGAATATTCACTGTCTTATTATAATCAGAAAAGATCATGCCCATATCCATTGTCATTGTCATGCTTTCGAAGTCTTCTTCTGATGCACCTACTGTTTCTGCATCCATATCCATAGCCATTTCAGCTTCTGCTTTCATTATCTGGTAATTACTTTTGGCAATCCAATACTTAAGTCCAAAGCTCTTTATCATTTTAGATATGTCAAACTGGCTTAAATCAATGTCTCCCGTCAAATCACTGCCTTGCTGGGACATCAACCATTCCATTAATTTAGCCATATCCGGCACTATTTCCAATACGTAACAGTCAACACCTTTGACCTTTTCACTTCCCTTTATAGTGTTTGTTGTGGAGGATTTCATAAGAGCCATCAATTGAGCAGCCTGGTCCTGTGAAATTTCGTCCGGAGTTTCCATCTTAGTCCACTGCTCACCCATACCAGGGATATTCATTTTTGTATACAGCCACCCTTCTACCAAGTACATCTCCATAGACATTGTCATATTCATCTTTGAGGTGCCGGTGCCGGGTATTTCCATATCCATATCCATATTCATTTGCATTTTCTTATTGCGGACATCCATTGCACCCGTCCCACTCCCATCCATTGTCATTTGCATGGGATCCGTACCACCAACCACTTCCATCTCCATCGCCATATCATAATCTATTTTGTAGCTGTTAACCTTTTCCATAGCGGCTATGGTATTTGTTAGCAGCTCCTCTGCAGTTACTTCTTTGGCCGTACAGCCAGTCAGCACTGAGGACACTGCAAGAACCAAACCCATAAAAATGTACAAGGTAGTTTTCATTGTTCGTTTCACGGTTTTCTCCTTTTGTTGAACTAATAGAAACTGATAGGAGTGTACAATTTTATTCATATTTTGTCAACTCAGCGGCAATCTAAACAGCGTTCCATTGTAATAGTAAAAAAGTAGGGGTACTAATGGCTAAAAAATGTTGACTGCATACAAATTGTCAGATACTATTGATAAATGGACTTTAATACTAAAGTCCTGGAGAGAAGATGTGGCATGACAGAACTATAACCGACGTTGTCAAATCTTTAAACTCAAGTTTACAGGGTCTGACATCCGAGGAAGCAAAACGGCGTCTGGCTGAGGTGGGACCTAACGAAATAAAACAGGAGAAAAAAATCTCCCCTTGGGCTCTCCTTCTCAGCCAATTTAAAAGTATCCTTGTAATCATCCTACTGGTTGCTGTCGCTCTTTCGGCTTTCATCGGTATCGTTAACTGGGAGCCGGGTGCAGGGCTTCCCGAAGAAATAACAGATGCCATTGTTATTCTGGCTATTGTTATTGCCGTCGTCATCCTGGGCTTTATCCAAGAATACCGGTCGGAGAAAGCCATGGACGCTCTGAAAAAGATGGCAGCACCGACTGCTACCGTCATTCGTGATGGCATTGAGAAGGAAATTCCGGCACGGGAGCTTGTTCCCGGCGACATCGTAATCCTGAGCACGGGAGATAGAATCCCCGCAGACTTACGCCTGATTGAATCCGCTAACCTTAACACCCAGGAAGCCGCTCTCACCGGCGAATCTACCCCCATTGAAAAAACTACTGCCGTCATTGCTGGTGAAGATATGCCTATCGGCGACCGTAAGAATATGGCTTATACCGGCACCGTGGTGACTTATGGGAGAGGCAGGGGGATTGTCGCAACTACTGCCATGCAGACCGAATTCGGCAAGATTGCCACCATGCTTCAAGACGTTGGGGAAGAAGAGACTCCTCTCCAGAAAAATCTGGACAAAGTAGGCAAGATGCTTGGCATCGCCTGTCTGATTATTGTCGCCATTGTTGTGGTGATGAGCATCGTCAGAGGGCATATCACTTCCATAGATAAAATTATGGATATGTTCATCTGGGGTGTGAGTCTGGCAGTTGCCGCTGTTCCTGAAGCCTTACCGGCTGTGGTTGTCATCTCTCTGTCAATCGGAGTGCAAAAGATGGTAAAACGTCACGCTCTTGTCCGAAGGCTTTCGGCAGTTGAAACGCTCGGCTGTACTACCGTCATCTGCTCGGATAAAACTGGTACTCTGACACAGGACCAGATGACAGTGCGGCAAATCTATATGAATGGCAAATTGATTAGCGTCACAGGCGCTGGTTACGAACCCAAAGGTGAATTTCAAATCGATGGCAAACCTGTGAATCTTATACAGGATGCCACGGCACAAACCTTAATGAAAATTAACTCCCTCTGCAATGATTCACACCTGGTGAAAACGGATGGCAAGTGGGAAATCAAGGGCGACCCTACGGAGGGCGCCCTACTGGTTGTGGCGGCTAAAGCGGGTATCTCCCACGAGAAAGCAAATGATGAGTCACCACGTATTGATGAAATTCCCTTTTCTTCCGAGCGCAAACGGATGACCACTGCCCATCAAAGTCCTGAAGGTAGAGTTGCTTATTCTAAAGGCGCGCCGGAGATTGTCCTTGATGCCTGTTCTTCCGTTCTGGAAGATGGTCAAATGACACCACTCACAGAGGCGACGAGAACTCGTATTCTGGATAATGCCCGGGGTATGGCAGAAAATGCCCTAAGAGTATTGGCTATGGCATATAAACTGCTACCGAGCACAATAACAGACAAGAGTGAATATGAAAAATCAATGGTCTTCGTTGGAATGGTAGGTATGATAGACCCACCACGTCCTGAAGCAAAAGAAGCTATAAAGCTATGTGAAAAAGCCGGTATCGAGTCCATAATGATTACCGGTGACCATAAGATTACCGCCAGCGCTATCGCCCGGGAACTGGGCATCCTTAAGAACGGGATTGCCATCACCGGCGCCGAGCTGGATAAGTTGAGCGATGCCGAATATGAAAAGATGGTGGGCAATATCGAAGTGTATGCACGCGTCTCGCCATCCCATAAACTCAAGGTGATTGAAGCCTTCGGCAAACGCGGTGACGTGGTGGCAATGACCGGTGACGGCGTCAATGATGCACCTGCCCTGAAGAAGGCAGATATAGGTATAGCAATGGGTATATCAGGCACTGATGTCAGCAAAGAGGCGGCAGCGATGGTTCTGACCGATGATAATTTTGCTTCAATTGTCGCCGCCGTAGAAGAAGGCCGAGGCATTTTCCAGAACATAAAGAAATACCTGATGTTCCTGCTCTCTGCCAATGTCGGGGAAGTGCTCATTATGTTTATTGCCAGTCTAATGGCAATGCCTCTGCCGCTCGTGGCTATACATTTGCTCTGGGTCAATCTCACCACAGATGGTCTACCTGCTCTGGCGTTAGCGGTCGACCCTAAAGACCCGGGCATCATGGAGCATCCTCCTCGCGACCCCAAATCAAGTATTTTCACGAAGAACGTGCTTGTTACCATCGCTGTCATTGGCGTCGTTATGGCGGCAACGATGATTTCCATGTTCCTCTGGAAGCTCGGCACTGAAACCGGTTCTTGGCGCAATGCCAGCGACCTGCTGGTAGAAGAAGCACAGACTATGGTCCTGTGTACTATGGTTCTCTTCGAGCTATTTACGGCGCTGGCTTGCCGCTCCGAAATTCACAGCTACTTTAAGATTGGAGTCTTCAGTAATAAGTGGCTTATCTACGCTAACCTCTCATCGCTGGCACTGTTACTGGCAATTCTCTACATTCCCGCTTTGCAGAATCCCTTCCACGTGCTACCTATCGGACTGGAGGATTGGGCAGTTATTCTCCCGGTGTCCTTGACCGGCTTTGTGGCAGTGGAGCTTGTCAAGTTATTTTTCCGGCGTACCAACAGCACGAATACGCTTTCTAAAAACAAAAGAGGAAAATAAATGAAAGACCTCAGTTTCGGGTTAACCATGACATTTATGGGGATGGGAGTAACCTTCCTCACACTCTGTCTCCTGATTCTGATTATCCGTCTCCTCTCGAAGTTATTCCCCTACAGAAAAGAAGAGGAAACGGGCAAGGAATCTAAATAGCGCCGATTCTGGGAGGAGTTCAGGTGGATATTTTCATTTCCGCACTTCAATCACTGGGACAGGGCTTTGCCAGTCTTTCCTGGCAAGCCGTTGTGATGATACTTATTGGCTGTATCTTGCTCTATCTGGCGATTGCGAAAAAGATAGAACCGCTATTGTTGCTTCCAATTGGATTCGGTATCATTCTGGGCAATTTACCACTAGCCAATCTTTCAGCTCATGATGAAGGTGGCATCATTAATCTCCTTTATCAGGGCGGTATTCTCACGGAAATATTCCCCTGTCTCCTTTTCCTTGGCTTAGGAGCCATGATAGACTTCGGACCAATGCTGGGCAATCCGGTGGTGCTCATTTTCGGCGCAGCCGGACAATTTGGTATCTTTCTGGTTCTACTCCTCGCTCTGGCATTAGGTCTTCCACGTAACGAGGCGGTTTCCATAGCGGTGATTGGCGCCTGCGACGGTCCCACCGCCATATACGTAACTACCAAGTTCGCCCGAGACCTCCTGCCGGCAGTTTCCATTGCCGCTTATTCCTACATGTCGCTTGTGCCCATTATTCAACCTCCAATTATGAGATGGATGACCACGAAAAAAGAACGCGCTACCCTGATGCCGCCCGGCGAGAAAAAGGTTTCCAAAAAGGTTAAAATCCTATTCCCTATTGTCACCGGTATTGTTACCATTCTCATCGCTCCCATGGGCGCGCCACTGATGGGCATGCTCATGCTCGGCAATTTGATGAAAGAATCCGGGGTCATCAGCAGGTTGGTTGATGTCTCGGAGAACACTCTAACAAATCTTGTTACACTTTTTCTGGGTTTGTGTATTGGAGCATCGATGATTGGTGGCGATTTCATGACAGTGAAGACAATCGCTATCTTTGGACTGGGAGCCCTGGCAATCTGTCTGGATACGGTAATGGGAATGCTTCTGGGTAAGATTATGCGAGTGGTCACCAAGGGTAAAATCAATCCCCTGCTGGGAGCGGCGGGTACATCTGCCTTCCCGATGTCAGCCCGCGTTGTACAGAGAGAAGGACAGAAAGCAAACCCGCGTAGTTTCTTACTCTATCATGCCATAGGCGCTAACACCGGCGGTCAGATTGGGTCGGTAATGGCGGCGGCAGTTATGCTTGCTATTATGTCAAATATATAATTCATCAGGATAGCCTCAGTAGCACCTATGTCATGACCACATCCTTCGGCATGCTGGATAGCAGGTATCAAGTACCTGCCTTATGGGGGTTGTTGAAAAGAGGGGTTGTGAGGTTAGTAGGAGGTACAATATGGTACATTCAACTAGAATTCATGTGAATACGACTGCACAATGGATTCCTAAATTTATCAATCGTCTATTTTTTATTCTGTTAGCGAGCATATCGCTAATTACATCACTGGCTTTGGGTGGTTGTATTACTCGAAGTGTTCATTTGATAATAGATAACAGATTCCCCATCGATATATATTTTTCATAATGACGTATATGATGGGACGAAGGTAATTATATCATCACCTGAGGAAAAAGTTCCCGCAAACCAGACTGTTCAGCTAAAAGATACTTGTGAACTGCGTAAGGATGGATGGTTAATATTAATAGCTATGGACTCTTCGGGAAATATTATATGGAGCAAAGGATGGTGGACATTTGAGGATTTTCTAAAACTTAAAGATGTTGGGTGGAAAATCGTGGTAAGTCCTGAAACTAGCGATTAACTAGCACTTTAACAACTGGATATTTAAATTAAATTTAGCAAGGTGGTTTTACCCTCTAGCGTAAGAGGGCTCGGTGCCAATGATACCTTTAGCGGTCAGTTCTGCAATCTCTACACTGGATAGTCCCAGTATGTCTTTGAAAACGCAATCGTTGTGCTCACCAAAAAGAGGTGCAGACCATCTAGTTCCACCGGGCGTTCGAGACATCTTATAGGCAGTGCCGGGCAACAGTTTGGTGCCCGTATATGGGTGAATAGAAGCCTCATAGAAACCGCGTGCTTCGAAGTGTGGGTCTATAAATAACTCACCCGACTCAAGCACCGGTGCGGCGGCAATTCCCACTCCCTGTAATAATCTCATAATTTCGTAATTGTCATGCTGACAGGTCCATGTGCCGATGAGTTTATCCAGCTCTTCATGGTACTCTCTTCGATTGGCACTGGTAGCAAATCGGTTATCATGCGCCCAATCTGGATTTCCTAATATTCTAATAAATTCGAGCCAGTCCTGCTCGCTGCTGATAGTGATAACCACCCATTTATCGTCGCCCAGGCAGGGATAGCAACCTTGAGGTGCAAAACGTGCGTCACTGTTACCTATAGGGCGCTGGATACGGCGATTAATAGCATAGTCAAGCAGACCATCCATTGCTTTACTGGTGGCTTCAAAATGTGAGACATCTATTACCTGTCCCTTTCCAGTGCGCTGGCGGTAGTGTAAAGCAGCGAGTAAGCCGAAAGCAGCCGCGAATCCTGAGGTGGGGTCGCCGTATGCAATACCCGGTCTCATATTCGGCTTACCCGGATAGCCAGTGATATTATCCAGTCCGGAAAAAGCGTTAATGCAATCGCCATAGGCAGGAGCATCTTTATAAGGTCCCGTAGAACCGTAACCAGGCAGATGCACCATAATAATATCCGACTTTACTTTTTTCAATTCTTCATAACCAAGACCCAGATTGGGCATCACACGTGGTGTGAAATTGTCAATGATGGCATCGCTGATTTTAACAAGTTTAAGATATAGCGCTTTACCCTCTGGTTTACCCAAATCAATAGTGATACCAAGTTTGTTACGATTCAACTGGAGAAACCAGGGACCTGTCTCCCAGAACTTTTGAATTCTGCGCCCGGAAAGACCACCGCCTCGCATTACATCAGGACGAGTACATGACTCAATTTTAATAACCTCTGCCCCCATATCTGCTAACAGAAGGGTGCTTTGAGGTCCCGCCCACGCAATAGTATGGTCAATGATTCTCACACCCTGTAGAGCAAACTCAGTCATCTCTCTATATCACACCTTCGGATGCCGCTTTATCCATGTCTCTTTCTGAATAACCCATTCGATTCACCAGGATTTCCCGATTGTGTTCACCCAGTAAAGGTGCCGGTGATTGATAATGCCATGGAGTCTCACTCATGAGAAAAAGATGCCCGGGATATTCAATACTCCCCAGTTCGGGATGGTTGACTGTTGTAAAGAAACCACGCTCACGGTGCTGGGGGTCATTGAACAGCGTCTCCATATTGTTTACAATGCCCAGAGGCACACGCCAATTGGTGCATTCTTCAAATACTTCACGCTGGGTCTTTTCTTTCAGCCATTCCGACAAAATGATGTCAACTTCATCGGCATTCTGACCGCGCCGACCGCGTATAAAACGAGGGTCTTCTTTCAACTCCGGCTTACCCATCATCTCGCATAGAGCGTGCCATTGTGGCTCAGCCTCCGTATCGACACAGACATAGCCGTCTTTACATGGCAGGATAGCAATTGGATAGAGATTCCCCGGGTCTCGTGACTTAACGACTGGTTCGCCAGGACGTGCATCTCGCATAGGTCGTGTGCCATTACGCATTCGTTTCACACCGCTAAATTGGAAGTATGTAGAAGGTGCACCTTTCATAATGGCAGCAATCTCAGCAATCGACAGGTCAATATGTTGTCCAAATCCCGTAAGGTTACGGTACCAGATGGCACTCATCGCGGCAAAAGCACCTACCAATCCCGCTTGAAATTGCATCTGTTCTCCGCCAAGCTTTAAAGGCTCACGGTCAAGCTCACCAATTTCGTATTGAATACCACCGAGAGCGTTCATCGTAATCTCAAAGCCTTTATAATCGCGATATGGTCCCGTTTGCCCGTAATTGGAGATGGAGACCATTATCAGTCGTGGATTAACCTCTCGCAATTCCTCGTAGCCGAGTTGTAACGATGGCATCACCCTTGGCTCGTAGTTCTCGATTAACACATCACTTTGAGATACCAGCTTGAGAAAAGCTTCTTTACCCCATGCTGATTTCAAATTGAGGGTAATTCCTTTTTTACCCAGATTAAGATAGCTGAAGAGTCCGCTTTTTTCAGGATGGGGCTTATCGTCTGGAAAGGGACCTAATTGTCGTGACCCATCACCAGTACCGGGCCGTTCAACCTTGATTACCTCGGCGCCAAGACCGGCAAGCAACGAGGCACAGTACGGTCCAGCGATGTAATGACCGACATCTATTATCTTCAAATCGGAGAGAGCACTATCCATATCCCACTCTATTCTCGTTGAAAAAGTCGTGCAGCGTTTTTATAAAGCCACTTCTCTTTGACCGCATCCTTGAGTGGTAGACCCATCACTTCTTCAATCACTTTGCGAATCACACCTTTAGAGTAGGAGAAGTAGTTGCTCCAGCCAGAGGCATAGACCACCCTGTCTTGGAGTAAAGTGTTGCCGAATTGTATGAGCATCTCCCAACCTGAGCCGGGTGTGCCCAGGTATTTAGGTCGGTGTGCTGAAAAATTTATATATACATTCTGGTGACGCCGGGCAACACCTACCATTTCCGATACCCAGGGCCAACCGCCACCCCCACCCCAACCAGCACTCGCGAACGAGTGACGAAACGGCAGCACCCACCGATGGCTGTGCAAAGCTGTGTACCAGAGTCATGTACACTGTTTTGTTAGAAGTGATACTATTGCGGTTCTGGATTTCTCAATGACTGATAAATGCGCCCTGCTAAACCGTCTCTGGTACTTGTGAACTACTGTGCCCCTAAGCTTGTGGAGTTCTTTCAATACCTCCCATGTCTCAAAGTCATTGTCGTCCTCAGCCGTAGCCTGCGCTATAGTCAACAAATCCCCTGTGGAAGACGTGCTGAGGATTCTGTCGATATGCTTCCTATCTAGCCGCACCCTCCTACCGATGACTTCTCTCACAGCGAAATCCATCGCTATGTCCAAATCGATGATTGCATACCGCACCTCATCTGAGGCCAAGTGACGAAACGCATGATACAAATACTCCCAGGGGACTGGCAGTGTTGCTCTTGAGCTAGTAATGTCATCAATGGCCACCTTAATGACTCCTAGACTGTCACGATTGATGGTCGCTTCTGCGACGTGAGAATCCCAGATCTCCATCTTGTTGTCTCCGATCGCAAACGAAACGCCCCCAGTCCAGTCCTTGCTTGGCATTTTTTTGAACTCAGTTCTCCACACGTTCAGGCATCCTGGAAAGTCCGATGTGGCGTTCCGATACAGCGTGCCAGAGCTGGACCAAGGCATTTCAGCCCTAATCCAGCGTTCATTCGGGCATATTTTGAACAACTCGTTTACCAGCGTGTTGTAAACCACCACGATTTCTTGGCTCACCCTAAGCCAATTGCCCTCGGTCAGTTCGCGTCGCCCGAGGAAAATCTTGCCCTTATGTATCCTTATTTCATCTCGCTCGAAAGCGCGAGCCTTCAGCGTTATTTCTACGTCTGGCACAATTAGAGTTCGCTCCATCTCATGAATTGCTGCGTTGTCCTTGGCTGCATTGTCTCGAAACACGTCACGAAGCGAATTCCTGAAATCCTTGCTGTTACCGGGATCGAGCAATCTGACTAGAAGGTCATTGGACTCAAAAAGCGTGACGCTTTCCACTAGCCTGTCATGCTCCGGAAACAATACATTGGCGGCCAGTAACAGATTCACACGCACGTCGACTATTTCTCTGTCATTCATGTTTCACCATCCCTATCCCGACTAGTCAAGGTCGGGGCACGTCGCCGATGAAATGACGATTTTCAGCTACCCTATTGTAGGGGTTTTTCGTGGCAAATGCGAAAACAGTTGCCCTCGCGATACAAACCGCTATCTAGTGCATCAGCGTAACCATATACGTCAGTCAATGTCTGTTAAGTAACAGTTAGAGTGGTTGTTTGCTAGCTTAAATCTGGGCAATAAGTATAGAGCCAAGATAGTTGGAAGCAATCACAACACCCATGCTCAGGTTTCTCTCATGATATCGGTTGGGCCGGAGAGTATTCTATCTCACACCTTCGAACAGGTCTTTCTCACGGTGTTTGGTTGGTGGTGGGTACTCCCGCATGAAATAGTCACGCTGTCCACGTCCACGGAGTCTTTCAATTATTCTAAGAATTCTGAACGGCCCCCGGCGCGGCTGACCATCATCATTGACTCTAGCTGGTCACGTCCCGCTTACGGAATATATAGATAGCCAGCACGATGAATACAAGGTTATAGACGGCAACTGTTGCAAAAGCATGAGGTAATCCAGGCATTTGGCTGGAAGCACTTACCACCGGAACTTTTACTGGGACCTTGCCGAGGGCATTGATTGCATTAACATTGACTGTAAGCAGGTATTTCGGTATCTCAGCTATCCAGTCGCCAGCGGAGTACAAAAAGGCAGTAATCATGGATTCCAGTAAGAATTCGCTTATGCCTAGAACAATGCCCGGTATAGACGAACGTCCGATTACGGCAAAGAGGAATCCGAGTAACACGTAGGGTATCAACACGTAAAATGAACGCCAGAACTGAAGGAACTGGTTCCAAAGGTATTCGCCGGTGGCGAAGCGGAAATCAAATGCATATCCCCCAATGGCTGTGGTAATCACACTCATGACGAAGCCGATGGCGATACCAATAACCATACCTATTAACATCAAAATACCCACTGCTATCAACTTGGCGCAAAGCAACTTTAAGCGACTTTCACTGCAAATGAGCATAGTCCTTATCGTGCGCCAATTGTACTCAGTCCCGATGGAGCTGGTGATGACAATCACTGATAGGATGATGCCAAAAGGGAATAATAAGGACAAAACAAAGGGAGTGACCATTGAAAGTCCCAGCATGTTCTGTGTGGGCTCACTCCCCTGACCAATTCCCTGAGTGCCATGGGCAATGGACAACAGCACCAGATAGAAGACGACAATAATGCCAATCAGCACAAACAACAGCACCCACGTCATAGAGCGTTTCCGCAACTTGAAAAGCTCAGCACTGATTAATCTAGTCACTGCTATCACCGCCAGTTAACTGTAAGAATACGCTCTCCAGGCTGACGCTATGAGTTGTCAGCTCCGAGGGGAAGATATTGTGCTCGCCGAGAACTTTATTTACCCGGGAGGCGCTGTCTTTGGGCGCATCGACAATGATGTAATCGTTTTCCCTCTTCACCGAATTAATCCAGGGTAGAGCACTAAGAGCGGCAACGGCCTGCGCCGGGTCGTCTACTTTAATTTGAAGCATCTGGCCTTGCGCTAGTAGCTCGTGAATTGGAGCGCAGATGAGCATAACACCCTGTTTGATTATAGCTACTCTATCGCACACCTGCTCAACCTCATGAAGCAGGTGACTGCACAGAAAGACGGTGCGATTTTCTTGTGCCAGCCTCGGAAGCAGGTTCCGTATTTCCTTCATTCCAGCAGGGTCGAGACCACTCGTCGGTTCATCCAAGATGATAAGTTCTGGGTCGCGAAGCAGAGTCGACGCAATCCCCAGCCTTTGCTTCATTCCTAAGGAATAATGGCCATACTGGTCCGCAGCGCGCTCCTGCAGACCGACCAGCTCCAGCACCTCGGCTATCTTGGCTCTGGAAATGCCTCCGATGGCTCTGGCAAGTGCCTCCAGATTGTCCCGCCCGGACAGGTAGGGATAGAAGGCAGGTTCTTCAATTACCGCTCCCACACGCCGGAGTGATGCCCACTGGTTGTTTTCAAATTTGCGGTCAAAAAGCTCAATATTGCCTGCAGTAGGAGTGATTAGTCCGAGGAGCATACCGACTGTGGTGCTTTTACCCGCACCATTGGGACCTAGGAAGCCAAAAACCTCGCCTCGGCGAACCTCTAGATTGAGGTCTTTTACTGCTTCCAACTTGCCGAAGCGCTTGCTCAAGCTGATAGTACGCAGGACAATGTCGCCACCTTCCCTTGAGCCGGAATGAAGTTCCTTGGTCGTTTGATTTGTCATCTATTACCTTTGTGAATTCGCTTGCCGCCGAACTTGGAGGGGTCTAGCAAAACATGTTTGTTTAACGAAACCGTTTGCTGTCGGCGTGCCCTATGTTACGATTCATGACAGATCTATGTCAATACGGCAGGGCTTGAAACTGATATGGTGTAAATTCGACAAAACATCTTTTTGTGACTCAACATTGAGCCATTTTGTTAGTTTGTTTTCCTGAGCTTTTTCAGTTCGTTTCTGGCATAAACAGCTGCACCCAGCACACCGGAATTATCCCCAAGCTCTGCTAATGCAAATCTGACTGTTTTGTAAGCATCCTGGTAGGAACGTCTACTAGCTTCTTGAAAGGCAGGTTTAAGCAAAGTATCGCCTATTTTTGTTAATCCGCCACCGAGGACAATGAGTTCTGGATTGAAGATATTGATAAGACTTCCCAACCCGATTCCCAGATACCGCGCTGTTTCGGCAATGAGCTTTCTGGCAAGTTTATCTCCCTGTTCTGCCGCTTTCTTGATAAGCAGGGCATCTATTTTGTCCAGATCGCCGTCAGCTAATTTCAGAAGTTGCGTTTTTATACCTTGCTGGATTTGCTCACGCGCACGCCTTGCAATTGCCGACCCTGAGGCATATTGCTCCCAGCAACCTGCTCCGCCACAATTGCAGGGCATACCATCCGGTTCCACGACGATATGCCCCACCTCCCCAGCCATACCATTTGCTCCTGTATATAACTTGCCGTTGATAACAATGCCTCCGCCAATTCCAGTGCTTATGGTTAAATAAATAAAGTTCCGGTAACCCTTTGCCGCCCCATATTTCATCTCCCCTAGAGCGGCTGCATTGGCATCATTGATAAGAAAAACTTCTCTCTTAAAGCGATTTGCGATGATATCTCGTAGTGGAATGTTATGCCAGCCGGTTAAATTTGGCGACCGATAAATAATACCGTTTTTCGGATTTGAGATACCCGGCGCTCCAAGCCCGATGGCGGCAATTTGCGTAAAGGGAATCCCTGTTTTTTTTACCGCTGTGTGTGCTGACTTCAGTATGTTGTTGATAACGACATCGACGCCCTTCCCTGCCTGAGTCGGGCGATAGTCACTGGCGAGGATTTTACCGCGTGAGTCGACAACGGCGCTCAGTATCTTACTGCCGCCAAGGTCGACGCCAATGACAATGGGTGTGTCTTTCCCCGTCGCCCTATCCCCCTATCCCCCTTGATAATCTGCCATATACTGCTTAATGAAATCAATGACCGGAACGGGTGTAGGGTCTGCCCGATTTAGAATCGCCAGGTAGTAACTGGTAAAATCGCCCAAGAGTATGAGACCAAGTACCTGCGTAAATGTGTTTTCGCCGACGCCATCAATTATCTCATAAGTCAATTCGTTCTCTTCGAGAATCTTAGTGACCGCTTCGTATTGAACTTTTATACGCGGGTTCAATGATGGCACCCGCAGGAGAATCGTGAATAACCTTTTCTTTGCCAATGGAGGAAATGAATAACCGACAATGGCATTGTGAATCAGTTCGGGAAAAATTTCAAAAAATGCCCAGTTCTTGCTGTTTTCGTTGAATTGCGTCTTCCAGCGCCGTGCAACACCTGCCAATACTCCCCCTCCATAGGTTACAATAATATTTTCATGGAGCTTTTCTGCCAGCTTCTTTGCCCGGTTGGATTCGCGGGGAACCGTGGTATCCAGTTCATTAACCATTTGTGTTAGAAAAAAAATGGACTGCTGCATGTCCGCCGACTTTTCATTTAGAAGACCCAGCTTATTGAATATCCCAGCCAGTGAAGCAAACATATAAGGGAAAGTAGCGCGTGGTGGCGCCGGATAATCTATGATTGAGAAAAACACGTTCTCTTTTTGTGCCAGTTCACCAAGTGTGCCCCCTGCCGTCAATACCAATTTCTTGGCTGGTGTCCGGACAAGCTGATGGAAAGCGGAAAGCGTTTCCTCTGTATTGCCTGAGTAACTGACCGTGATTACCAGAGTCCTATCGTCAACAAAGCGCGGCAGGTCAAAGTCGCGTTGCACCCAGACCGGCACGGCGCTTTCCGCCATCAGGAGATTGCTTATCACTTCCCCACCGATTGCTGAACCACCCATCCCCAGGATAACGACCTTATTTACCTGCGCATAATCAGAAGGCAATCTGTAGTTCATCACTTTATTCCAAGCGCTATGACACTGTTCAGGAAAATGCTTCAAGTGGCTCAGCATCCCAGACGGGTCTTGTTTCCGATAAACCGAAAGTCTATCTAAATTGACCATATTGCTCCTTCCACTCCGTCGCAACGCTGTCTATAATGTAACCTATCACGGTCTGAAACTCAACACCCTGATTGTTGGTGTAAAATAATCAACCATTTCGGCTATACTATAATAATATACATGTATCAAAAAATACGCATCACGCCGAGGGAGATAAGGTGCTCAATAAAGTATTACCGGAAAGGATTGGACGGCTGGAAGAGCTGGCACACAATCTTTGGGTAAGCTGGCATCCACAGGGTCGTGCCGTTTTTCGCGCTATCAACTACCCGCTTTGGCGTACCAGCGGTCATAATCCGGTCAGGGAACTGTATGATACCCCATCTGAACGTCTGAATGAACTTGCCGACGACTCCTCTTTCCTGACTCTCTACGATGACGCGATTGCGGTGTTTGATAGAGATATGATTAATGGTCATTGCTGGTATATAAATAAACATGGAGGAAAATTATCGGGACCAGTAGCCTATTTTTCTGCAGAATTCGCCTTCCATAATTCCTTACCCATCTATGCCGGTGGTCTAGGTGTTCTCGCCGGAGATATTGTGAAAGAAGCTTCCGATATCGGACTGCCTATGTCTGCAGTTGGACTGATGTACCCCCAGGGTTATTTTCACCAACGTTTTTCGGCAGAAGGCTGGCAGGAAGAAACCTATGAACAATTAGACTTTGATCGAGCGCCAATTACTTCCTGCCCATGGCCACAGGGATGTGGACCTATGATACAAATTCAGTTTGGCGACCGTTCCCTATACCTCGGTGTCTGGCTCGTTAAGGTCGGACGCGTTGATGTGTATCTGTTGGATACCAACGTCGAAATGAATTCACCAGCCGACCGCCAGCTTTCTGCCCGTCTCTATTCCGCCGACCGTGAACAACGCCTTCAGCAGGAAATTGTCCTTGGTATTGGCGGTGTACGTACGCTCCGAACACTCGGCATCAAACCTTCTGTCTGGCACGCTAACGAAGGTCATACTTCCTTCATGATGCTGGAACGGGTGAGGGAGGAAATTGAGAAGGGTGCTTCCTACGCTGAGGCTCTCGATCATGTTGCTAAAACTACTATTTTTACCACACACACTCCTGTTCCTGCCGGTACTGATATTTTTCCGGATAACCTCATGGATAAGTATTTCCGTGGATTCTGGAGTCAGATGGGCATCGACCGCAATACTTTCGTGAAATTGGGACAGCACGATGGCATTCAAAACTCGGATTTCAATATGACTATTCTTGCTCTGAAACTCGCCAAACATATTAATGGTGTCAGCAAAATTCACGGACAGGTATCACGTAAGATGTGGCATATCATTTGGCCAGACCATTTTGAAGACGACGTACCAATTACCTCTGTAACTAATGGCGTTCACCTCCCTACCTGGATGGCTTCTGAAACGTACCGACTCTGCGATAAACACTCCGGGATTTCATTGGTAGAACACCAGGATGAGCCGAAGCTGTGCGACCAGATTGCAGACATCCCTGATGAAGAGCTCTGGAGATGTCATCAAGACCTGAAACGCAAGCTTTTCCACGTCATCCAGGAACGAGTTCAACAAAGATGGGCAAGCGGCACCGGCGATGCAGAACAAGCAATCGCTATGGGAGCTTTGCTCGATTCAGATGCGCTGACTATCGGGTTTGTCCGCCGTTTTGTAGAATATAAGCGCCCGACCCTACTTTTCCATGATATCCAAAGGCTTAAAAAAATCGTGGGTGATGGGTGGCATCCAGTCCAAATTGTTTTTGCCGGCAAATCGCATCCGGCGGATTTCCCATCCAAACACCTTCTCCATAAGGTCTATTCCATGGCACTTGACCGCGATTTTCAGGGTCGTATCGCCTTTGTAGAAGACTATGATATTCACATTGCTCATTATCTGACGCAAGGTGTCGATGTCTGGCTGAATACCCCTCGCCGTCTTGAGGAAGCTTCTGGCACCAGCGGTATGAAGGCAGGAATGAATGGTGTCCTCAATCTGAGTGTTGCCGCGGGTTGGTGGGATGAAGGCTATAATGGGAACAACGGCTGGCTTATCGGCGATAGTCTTAAACAATCATTAACTCCAGAAGATGACGATGAAAGAGACGCCACAGAGCTTTACCGATTAATCGAACAAGAAATTGCACCACTTTACTATCAGCGCGACAACAACGATGTGCCTCAAGGCTGGGTCAAGATGATGAAGGAATCTATCAAATCCATCGTTCCGGCATTCAGCACCAAGCGAGCGGTTAAAGAATATACGGAAAAAATGTATCTCCCGACTGTCCATACCACTGTCAAATAAAAAGACAATGGAGATAAGACTTGTCTGCCGAAACAGGACTGCTCCTGAAACTGGCACAGCTTTACGGCATCCAAACAGCCTACTACGGTAGTGACCATAAACGAAACCCAGCGCAGGTTGAGTCATTACTAGCCATCATAAAATCACTGGGCTCGCCGATTGTCTCATTTAAGGAACTACTTTCTGCTTACTATGCTCGACAGCAATGGCTTCACCAGAGAATTATTGAGCCGGTTATCGTTGCCTGGGATGGCAAGCTAGAGTCTATCACGATACGCTTACCAGAGGCTGTTGCTGACAACCGATATAATATACATCTTGTACTGGAAGATGGCACACAAAGCAAATGGTATTTATCTGCCGGAGATATGCCTGCCACCCGGCGGGTTGAGATTAATAAATCTGTATATTATGAAAAAAAGGTATCATTGAAGAGAAAAATCCCTCTGGGTTATCACCACCTCTCATTTGAGACACAGGGTCGCCGAGCAGAAACCCTCATTCTTTCCGCACCTGTAAAGACTTATAACACAAATGATGGTGAGCGCCAGTGGGGCGTCTTCGTACCGCTGTACTCCCTTCATTCAAGAAAAAGCTGGGGAGCTGGAAATCTCTCAGACATGAAAAAATTCGCTGATTGGGTGGGAGAGTTGGGGGGAAACACGGTGGCAACTTTACCCTTGCTGGCGGCTTTTTTAGATACACCGTATGAGCCGAGTCCTTATCTCCCTGTCAGTAAACTTTTCTGGAACGAATTTTATATTGACGTCACCCGCGTGCCGGAACTTCCCGAATGCCCGGAGGCACAGGCGATAATCAACTCTTCATCATTTCTGGAAGCGATTGCATCATTTCGACGAGCACGCCTGGTTGATCATTTTCAGCAAATGGCATTGAAGAAAACTGTCCTTGTCAAGTTATGCCAGTGCTTCTTCTCTACTGATTCGACTCGTTATCGGAATTTCATACAATTCGTTACCCAACACCCGGAGATGGAGCAGTATGCACGTTTCCGCGCGGTTATGGAGAAGCAGAATAAGCCCTGGCATCAATGGCAAAATCGCCTTCAAAATGGCAACTTTAAAACCAATGATTATGATGAGCAGGAAAAACAGTACCATCTCTACGTGCAGTGGCTGGCTCACGAACAGATGCATGATATCGCGCAACATGCTTCCAGTAATGGAATCCGTTTGTATCTTGACCTGCCGCTCGGCACTCACCCGGATGGCTTCGACACGTGGCGCTACCGTGATATCTTCGTGGATGGAGTTTCGGTAGGCGCTCCACCGGACAAGGTTTTCACGCGCGGGCAGAACTGGACATTTCCGCCTTTAAATCCGGATAAAATCCGGGAAACAGGTTATGCCTATGTAATCGCTGCTCTACGCCATCATCTCCAGTTTGCTAAAATCCTGCGTATCGACCACGTAATGGGATTGCATCGTCTTTTTTTTATCCCTGCAGGATTTGAGTCGAGTCAGGGCATGTATGTCCGCTACCATCCTGAAGAATTGTATGCTATTCTCTCAATCGAATCGCACCGTCATCAGAGTATTATAGTTGGCGAAGACTTGGGCATCGTTCCCCAGACAGTGCATGCTGCAATGAACCATCACGGTCTTCAACGGATGTGGGTCATGCACTACGAACTGGCAGGAAAAACCCGACCGTTGCTCTCCAATCCCTACCCGCATTCGGTTGTCAGTCTGAATACTCATGATATGCCTCCGTTCGCCTCTTTCTGGACAGGTAAGGATATCACCGACCGTGTGCGGACAGGGATTATTACCAAAGCGGCGGCACATAAAGAGGCGTCGACTCGTGCAATCGTTAAAAAAAGGTTGGTTAATTTCCTTAAAGAAAAAGGATTACTTAAAGGGCGGATTACTGCCGCCTCTGTTCTCAAAGGATGTCTTTCATTTTTAGCCGCAAGTCGCTCCCGACTGCTTCTCATTAATATGGAAGACCTCTGGCTGGAAACCAACACCCAGAACATTCCCAGCACTACCACCGAACACCCCAACTGGCGCCGGAAAGCTCGCCTCAGTTTTGAAAACTTTTGTCAAATGCCCCGGGTTGTGGCTATACTAGGGGAGATAAACCGGCTCCGCGCTGGTAAAGGAAGTGAGCATGTCACCAGGTCAGCAGAGAAAAGAAATATTACGTGATTTCAGCCTTCTCACGCCGGATGACCTCTATTTGTATAACGAAGGCTCACACTTCCGCATTTATGAAAAACTCGGGGCACATCCCGTAGTAGTTGACGAACAAGAGGGTACTTATTTTGCTGTCTGGGCACCGAACGCAAAAAGCGTGTCTGTAATCGGCAGTTTCAACGAGTGGCACAGTGGTCGCCATCACCTCCGGTCTTACGGCAAATCAGGTGTCTGGGGAGGATTTATTCCGGGAGTCACCAAAGGCACCCTCTACAAATACCACATCACAGCACGCGACAATAACTACAACACCAACCGGGCTGACCCATTTGCTTTTTTCTCTGAAACCTCGCCACAGACCGCGTCGATAGTCTGGAATCTCGATTACCAATGGGCCGATGGTGCCTGGATGGAGAATAGAAAAAAACAAAATTCTCTGAGCGCTCCAATTTCTATTTATGAACTACATATAGGTTCCTGGCGGCGTGTCCAGGAAGAAGGCAATCGGTCATTGACCTATTGCGAGCTTGCTCCCCAGCTTACCGAGTATGTAAAGCGTTCGGGCTTTACCCATGTTGAGCTGCTACCCGTTATGGAGCATCCGTTTTTCGGTTCGTGGGGTTATCAGACAACCGGCTACTTCGCCCCGACCAGCCGTTATGGGACACCGCAGGATTTCATGTATCTGATAGATTATCTTCATCAGAATAATATCGGTGTCATTCTGGACTGGGTACCATCGCATTTCCCGGATGATAAACACGCCCTCAGCTATTTTGACGGCACTTACCTTTACGAACATGCCGACCCCAGAAAAGGTATCCAACCGGACTGGAATAGCAGTATCTTTAACTACGGGCGCCACGAAGTGCAGAGTTTCCTCATCAGTAGCGCCCTCTTCTGGCTGGATAAATATCATGCCGATGGTTTACGGCTTGATGCCGTGGCATCTATGCTCTATCTGGATTACTCACGTCAGAATGGAGACTGGATTCCTAATAAGTTCGGAGGACGGGAGAATCTTGAGGCGATTGCTTTCCTCCAGCGGCTCAACCATGAGGTCTACCGGAACTACCCCGACGTGCAGACCATTGCAGAGGAATCGACCGCCTGGCCCATGGTCTCTCGCCCCACCTATGTCGGTGGCCTCGGTTTCGGAATGAAATGGGATATGGGCTGGATGCACGATACTCTGGACTATATGTCTCGTGACCCCGTTTTCCGCAAGTATCATCAGAACCAACTCAACTTCCGTATGCTCTATGCCTTTTCCGAAAATTTCATCCTTCCGCTCTCTCATGATGAAATCGTGTACGGAAAAGGTTCGCTGATTAACAAAATGCCCGGTGACTACTGGCAAAAGTTTGCGAATCTACGTCTTCTCTTCGGTTATATGCACGCGCAATCCGGGAAAAAACTCCTGTTTATGGGAAGTGAGTTCGGGCAATGGAATGAATGGCAACATGAAGCCGCTTTGGACTGGAATCTGCTCGATTTTGACAGTCACCGCCAGCTTCAGCACTGGGTGGCAGACCTGAACTACAACTACCGTCGTGAAACGGCCCTCCATGAACTGGATTTTCAATCCGCCGGTTTTGAATGGATTGATTGCAATGACAGCGACCATAGTACCGTCAGTTTTCTGCGAAAGGGGCGGGCGAAGGACGACAGTGTCCTTGTTGTCTGCAATTTCACACCTGTGCCGCGTTTCAATTACCGGGTAGGCGTGTCCAGAGGTGGTTTCTGGAGAGAAATCCTGAATAGCGATGCGACAGAGTACGGCGGCAGTGGGATGGGTAATTTTGGTGGTTTAAACGCCGACCACCATTCTTTCCACGGTCGTCATTATTCCCTGAATCTCACCCTGCCGCCGCTGGCAATTCTGTTTCTGAAATGCGGAGATAATTCGGTATGAATCAATATATATGCATCCACGGGCATTTTTACCAGCCGCCACGCGAAAACGCATGGTTGGAAGCAATCGAGATTCAGTCATCTGCCTACCCATACCACGATTGGAATGAGCGAGTCACCGCGGAATGTTACCTGCCAAATACTATCTCACGGATTATGGATAGTGAAGACCGCATCATAGAGATTACAAATAACTATTCGAAAATAAGTTTTGATTTCGGTCCGACACTCCTTTCCTGGCTGGAAACACAAGCCCACGATGTCTACCATGCTATCCTCACCGCCGATAAGAAAAGCCAGAAAAACTTCTCCGGTCACGGCTCGGCGCTGGCACACGCTTATAACCACCTTATTATGCCCCTGGCAAACCATCAGGACAGATACACGCAGGTATTATGGGGAATAAGGGATTTTATACATCGTTTCAGGCGGCGACCTGAAGGGATGTGGCTTCCGGAGACCGCCGTTGACCTCGATACGCTGGATATTATGGCAGGCTTGGGTATCAAATTCACCGTTCTTGCGCCGCGTCAGGCGGCACGTGTACGTGAAATCGGGAAAAATGAATGGCGGGATGTTAATGAAAACACCATTGACACCTCTGTCCCCTATGAAATTAACCTGCCTTCCGGACGGAAACTCAGTATATTTTTCTATAACGGCGCTATCGCCGCCGCCGTCGCTTTTCAAGGCCTGTTAAGAAACGGAGAGGAACTGTCGAACCGACTTATCCGGTCTCTGCCGGAAAACTACGAACATCTCCAGCTAGCACACATCGCCACCGATGGCGAAAGTTACGGACATCATCACCGGTTCGGAGATATGGCTCTGGCTTATGCGCTCCACCATATTGAAAAAAACAATCTGGCACAAATTACCAATTACGGTGAATTTCTAGAGAAACAGCCACCTGATTATGAAGTCCAGCTTCTGGAAAACACCTCGTGGAGCTGTTCACACGGTGTCGAACGGTGGCGGAGTGACTGCGGTTGTAGCGACCATTATCACCCGGGCTGGAAACAGACATGGCGCGCGCCGTTGAGAGAAGCACTGGACTGGCTCAGAGACGACATCTCTTCTCAATTCGAAGACAAGGCACACAAGCTTTTCAAAGACCCGTGGCAAGCACGCGACGACTATATTACTGTCATTCTCGACCGCTCGCCCAAAAACATTAAGCAATTCCTAGAGAACCACGCAACGCACAAGCTTAGACGTGAAGAAACTGTAACGGCACTGAAACTAATGGAACTCCAACGTCACGCCATGCTAATGTATACAAGTTGCGGCTGGTTTTTCGACGACCTCGCGCGGATTGAGTCTGTGCAAATTATCCAATACGCAGGGCGGGTAGCGCAATTGGCACAGGAACTCTTTGGTAATGCTACTGAAGATGAATTTCTAGAACGACTGGCAATTGCACAAAGCAATATCACTGACTATGGCGATGGCGCACAGATTTACCAGCGTTTCGTTAAACCCACCTTCATCGACCTTAAAAAAGTTGCCGCACATTTCGCCATAAGCTCTTTCTATGAACAACATCCAGATATAGCACGCTTTTACTGTTACGAAGTTCGCACGCTGGATTTCGGGAACCAGAAATGCGGTAAAAATAGCATCAATTTCGGGCGTATAAAGGTCACCTCGCTCATTACCACCGAATCCCTGGATGTAAATTTCGTAGCACTCTTCCGTGAAGACAATACGGTGGCGGCTGGAATTAGTCCTTCACAGACACTCAAGGCATACGAGAAAATGGTAGGGGAAATCAGTTCCGCCTGTTCTGCGGATGATACCCCCTGGATTGAGCTATTTATGAAGACCCATTTCCGCGACTCAATCTATACAATCAATTCTCTCTTTCGGGATACTCAGCATAGTATTCTAGAAAATGTCATGGACTCCACTCTCATGGAAATGAAAAGACTCTTCTACCCCGGATTGGAATCATATTCTTCGGTAACACCGCTGGTAGATGAAACCGCCAGCCCGCTCCCGGAAACATTCCGTCCCCTTGTTCAGCTGGTTCTCAATCTGGATTTGCGCCATGAACTCAAGGCAGAAAAGCCGGACGTGAAAGCGATTCGGAAAATTCAGGAAGATGCACGTCTCTGGCATATCGACCTGGATGATGAACAACTTGGCATCATTTTCAGCAAAACGATTGAAAAAACCATGAAAGCTTTTGTCTCTAGCCCTGAAGACACCGCTCTGATAGATAATCTGATAGAAATGGTCGGATTAGCATATTCTCTCCCGTTCCCCACCGACTTACAGAGAGCTCAGAGCATGTACTATCTGCTCTTGAAAACCATCTATCAAGATTTCACGGATAGAAAGCGTGAAGGCGACCCCGCCGCAGAAGGCTGGCTAAACAAGTTCTCCATACTCGGTGAGCGACTGTCTGTAAAGGTAGACTGAGTCAAATTCAAAGACAATCCTGTATCTTCTTTCGCTGTGTTCTTTCCACAACGATTCATTGCTAATCATCAAAATCCTTGACTTATTGAAATTATGTTATATAATCTTCTGTACGGTGAGGAGGTGGAAGTATTATGAAATCGTCAAACCGCTTTCTCCTGGGTTTCGGTATTGCCATTACCATTCTGATTATTATTACCATCACGCTGGTCGTCACTAACCGCGGTATTGCTCCTCTGCTCCCGGAAGATACTCCACAGGGAACTGTCCAGCGTTTTCTATTAGCTATTCAGGAGCATGACGTTCAAAAAGCCTACAGCTATCTGAATGTGGAAGAAAAAACAGGAAAGTTAACATATGACGATTGGGCTAGGTCATGGGCAGATGAAATCCGGTCGTCACAAACAGCATGGAAAGCCACCCTTGGAAACACTGTAATCACTGGCGATTCTGCCACGGTCGAAGTTCTCATCGATGTTTTTCAGCCTGGTGGACCTTTCGAAGACCCAATATATACAAACGACTATACTTACGAACTGAAAAAGATTAACGGTTCGTGGTTTATTACCGAACGCCCATGGTTATACTGGCTCTACTAGTAAAGGAGAAATAAAATGAGTACCACGAGAAGAATCTATTTTTATTTGGTTACCCTAATATCACTGGGCATTCTGGCAGGTGGTATCGGCTCATTACTTTCCCTAGTCTTTGATATTATTTTTCGAAATACTACTACACAGGTAGGTGGAGAAGCATTCCAAATTGAGCAATTCAGTCTCGGGCTGGCAATGATATTAATTGCAGGTCCTTTATGGTTTTTCTTCTGGCGTTCAATTCAAAAGCGTGTCACCGGTAATCTCGAGGAAATCGGCGCGGCGATGCGTAAGCTATTCCTCAACCTGGTACTCATTATTACCGTTTTCACTGCACTGGGCACCGCAAGCCCATTTCTGAGATGGTTATTGGATGGAGCTCAACTTGCATACTTCCCTTCCGGCGAGCTTGCTACTTTAATTGTCACCGCGGCTATCTGGTTTTACCACTGGCAGTTGTCTGAAAAAGAAGGACACCCTTCACCAGCAGCAAAGACGCTCAGACGGTGGTATGTCTATATATTGTCAGGTGCCGGACTTGTGTGGCTGAGTACGGGCATTGTAAGATTCATCAGTGTTATTGTAATGCTCTTGCCCCTCTGGGGCAATTCAGTTGTCCATGGGACATTCTGGAGTTATGCTACTCAAACAAGTATTGCATCTATTTTATTTGGTGGCGTATGCTGGTATTTCCACTGGTTCCGCATGGCTCGCGGCGACATTGAATCGGTCTTGCGGCAGGTCTACTATTACGTATTTGCAATTCCCGGTGGTGCCACTACCGCCCTGATTGCCCTGACAACCACCTTTTATCAAGTCCTGAAATGGCTTTTCGGTACAGTCACAGTCTCCGCCGGTGAGCACTTTCAGTTTTTAGGCTGGTCACTTCCCACTCTACTTATCGGCATTGCCATCTGGGGTTATCACAAACAATTAGTGCAGGAAGAGCAAGCACATGTAGTTGAACGGCGACTCTCCGCCCAACGAGTTCATCTGTACTTGATGTCTTTCATCGGACTAGGTACCCTGCTCACGGGCTTGATATGCCTGTTCGGCATTTTACTGGGGCTCATCATTAGTTCAATGAGCACTCCTGTAGCAGGCAGTCCCGGCGGATGGAAAGACACACTCAGTCTTTGCCTGGCTCTGCTTATAGTCGGCACACCATTATGGCTGTATTTCTGGGGAAAGGTATTAAAGCTTTCAGAAACAGGTGGAGCGGTAGAGTGGCGAGCACTCTCAAGACGTATTTTCCTTTATATTGTAATGGGAGCATCTATTGTAGCTCTGGTTACCGCCCTTGTATATATTGTCTATCAGGTGCTCAGTGGATTGCTTCAGGGAGACTTCGGCGTGCAGGTCTTCCGTAATATCAGGTGGAGTTTACAGATACTTATTGTCGCCACACCACTTCTGTGGTATCACTGGCGTATTATCAGGACTGACCAGCGCCGTGGGGCAGAAACAGCAGTAGCACGGAAAGCGGTAACGCTCGTCGTTAGCGACCGAACGGGAGACTTAGCTTCCAGACTTATCGAAAAGCTCGGCTACAAAATACGGGTATTGTATGCCACAAGCTCGGCAGATGAGGCAATCGCTCCAATCTCCGATGAGGAAATCACCCAGACTATGAACGCCATTCAGAATACACCAAGTGCTAACGTCCTGTTGGTTGTTCTCGGTGGCAAGATAGTGGTATTGCCTTACCAGGAGAAATAACAATCTGTTTTAGCCGGCAGCGGTCTGTAACAGCTTCGAATATACCTCTTTATAGAGCCTGGCAGACTTTTCCCAGGAGAAATTTTCTTTCATACCATTTTGAATTAGTGTCGTCCACAGATCTTTCTGTTGATAGCATTCTAGAGCTCGGTCAATCGCCGCCAGGAAGTCGTGAACTTCATTCAAGCTAAAAAGAAAACCATTCCCAGTCCCTACCTCTGGATTGAACTCCTGGATAGTATCTTTCAAACCTCCGGTAGCCCGAACCACTGGCACAGTGCCATAACGCAAGCCATACATCTGAGTCAAACCACACGGCTCATAGCGCGAAGGAATCAGTATAAAATCGGCGCCGGCAATAATCTTATGCACCTTGAGTTCATCAAATGCCATCTGCACGCCTATCTTACCAGGGTACTTTTCTGTCATTCCTTCAAATAATTCGGTGTAATATTTTTCCCCATCACCCAGCAGGACAAGCTGAATATCCCTTTCCATAAGAGCGTTCATCGCCATCGCCACAAGGTCACACCCCTTCTGGGAAGTGAGCCTCGTAACCATACCGATGAGTGGTACATCCGGATTTTCCTGTAGCCCAAAGGCTTTCTGAAGCTCTGCTTTGCAGATAGTTTTACCTGCCAAATCATCAAAGCTAAAGGTATGGGCAATGTTCGCATCGGTCTCTGGATTCCATACTTTGTAATCAATACCGTTCAAAATACCCGTCAGGCCTTTTGCTTTTTCCTGAAAGACTCCTTCCAACCCAAACCCATATTCAGTGGTGGTTATCTCCTCTGCATATGTCGGACTGACTGTGGTCACACGGTCGGCAAAGACTACGCCTCCTTTGAGGAAATTGATTTTATTGAAAAATTCAAGATACTGAGAACTAAAGAATCTCCAATCGAGGTTTAAAAGATGCCAGTCCAGATTCCAGAAGACGCCTTGATACCCCAGATTGTGCACCGTGAAAACAGTCTTTGTGCTGGCAAGTTCTGGATAAAGTTCCGGTTGTGCTTTCAGAAAAGCAATGGATAGCGCGGTCTGCCAGTCGTGGGCATGAAGTATAGCAGGCGGGTCGTTTTTGAGAATCTCAAGCACCGCACGCGAGAAGAAGACAAAGCGCTCTGCATTATCCGGAAAATCACCGTCACCCGTGCCATAGAGACTCTCACGTTCGTAATATTTGTCGGCACGAATAAAGTATACAGGTATTGACCGCCCTACTTTTCCTTGCAGAACAGAGCCTTTCACCACCTTGTCCGATACAGGTATAGAAAAACGAATGCCGGTATCTTCTACGGGGAAATTGCCTTTCAGGACAGAACGATAAGCTGGCATGATGAGAGAGATTTCTACACCGAGTTTTTCCAGGGCCGGAGGTAGTGAACCGAGCACATCACCGAGTCCCCCTGTTTTGGCAAAGGGAGATATTTCCGATGATGCCATGGCGATGTGGAGAGAAGGGGCTTTACCCCTGACTCTGGGACGGGTTACGCTATCTGTTCCCATGTGCAACTACCTCCTCCCTAATCATCAACCTTTGGGTGTAATTATATTATAATTGGTGTTATAAGCTAATTCAAGAAAAAGTCAATACTTTTATTACGATGTCCTGATAACGTAACACACAGACTTAACTTGATTTATCCATCGTGAGAAATATATAATTGCAGACGACAATTGCAATATCACCAGGTCGTAAGGAGTAGCCATGGACGGTGTCCTGACCATGATAATGGCGGGGGGATTTGGGGAAAGACTGCTCCCGCTCACTAAAGACCGTTCGAAAGCGGCAGTGCCTTTTGGCGGTAAGTTCCGCATCATTGATTTCACCTTGAGTAACTGCGTCAATTCTGGCATACGTAATATCTTCGTGCTGACACAGTACCGCTCGGAATCCCTCCACCGCCATATTCAAGAAGCCTGGGGCATCTCCAGCGCACGATTGGGCGACTATATCTACTGTGTGCCGCCACAGCAAAAACTCGGTGCTGACTGGTACCGTGGCACGGCTGATGCCGTACGGCAAAACCTCGACCTGATTCGAAGACGCGCAGTCGATACCGTTCTTATACTATCTGGTGACCACATTTACAAAATGAATTACGCACAGATGATAGATTTTCACAGGTCCCAAAAAGCCAACATTACTATCTCTGCTGTCAGAGTGCGCAAAGAGGAAGCGGTAGGACAACTGGGTGTTATTGAAATTGACAATGATTACCATATGGTTGGTTTTGAAGAAAAGCCAATTAATCCCAAGAATCTTCCGTACGACCCCGATTATGCAATGGTATCCATGGGTGTTTATGCCTTCGATGTAGATACCTTGATGAAATCACTAGAAGGGTATGAGGACGATTTCGGCAAGCAAATAATTCCGAATATGCTGAATTCTGATAAGAATATATTTGTGTACGATTTCCAAATGAAGAACAAAATCGCTGATTACGCCACAGAGGTTGTTGATGGTAAACGACGCCGGGTACTTGTCGAGCGCACACGGGATTCGAGCTACTGGCGGGATGTCGGCACCATAGATTCCTATTATGAAGCCAGTATGGACCTCATTGGAGTCGACCCCATCTTCAACCTGTATGGAGAAAGATGGCCTATCCGCACTTTTACTCCTTGGCTGGCACCCAGTAAATTTGTTCTTGGCGGTATGGCATTTGAGTCATTAATTTCTTCTGGCAGCATCATCAGCGGTGGCACGATACGAAATAGTATCATCTCACCAAATGTGATTGTGGAGAGAGGGGCGATGGTAACAGATTCTGTCATTTTTGATGATACGATAATTGAGCCAGACGTAAGAATTAACCGTGCTATTGTTGACAAGCAATGTGTCATCGAGGTAGGTGCATCAATTGGATATAACCAGGAAGTAGATAGAAAGCGTGGCTTCTACGTATCACCGGGCGGGATAGTTGTCATACCCAAGGGAACCACAGTCAACGCAGTATTTTCTTATTAAATGTAAAATTTTCCCCAGATAATTTATACGGCTCTTCATATTAAAACTAGCTGCTTTCTGTTTTCTTGTGTTGTCCATTATCACCCGAAGCGGAATTTCTTTTCCCCAAGGTCGACATTTTTTATGCAATCGTCGCGACAAGAATCCATCGTGAAGCGAAATACTCATACCGTATTGCGTCAAAAGTAACTGTTACCGTAAGCCTCCTTATTGCGTCATAATTATGGTTACCGAAAAGATATTATCTTTCGGCCAATGTCCAGAGATGTTCCACTTCTTGCCTGATTTGTTTTAAGA
>Ga0214474_1000066_pt1 | contig 57785 bp, 61 predicted proteins | sample RVTome_2_FD_187335 | JGI IMG/M metagenome (GOLD analysis project Ga0214474, IMG submission 187335) | Soil microbial communities from uranium-contaminated site in the Upper Colorado River Basin, Wyoming, United States - RVT95D214 HiSeq ... | reverse complement strand
TATACTGCCATTTTTTTAATGTCAAGAAATATTTTAGAGATTTCTGAAAAGGCCCAGAAATCTCTAATTACACAGATTATGGAACGATTACACCGATTAGAGAATGTATTGAAAAAAAGAAAAATTTGTGTAATTTCTTTAAGGAATCTACGTAATCAAGAGGGCGAAAAGTAGTTTTCCAGAGCTTTCTTATTTAATGAGGTAAAATCATAAAAAATCTTTTAAAAGGATGCCTCTTGAAAGCTGATCAGAAACGGTGGGATGAGAGATTTGGAAGGAAAGAATTTACCCTTGGGAAAGAACCCAATTCTTTTCTAAAGAAACATATCCATCTCCTTCCAAAAGGAAAAGCTCTTGACATTGCTTCAGGCGAAGGGAGAAACGCAGTCTTCCTGGCTCAACATGGATTTGAAGTGGATGCAGTCGATATTTCTGAAAAAGGTTTGAAGAAGGCCCAAAGGTTAGCCAGGGAGAAAGGAGTCAAGATAAACACTATTCTCATTGATCTTGATCAATATCCAATTGAAAAAGAGCGATATGACCTCATTATCAACTTATACTTCCTCAAACGTCGTCTCATCCCAAGGATAAAGAAAGGACTAAAAAAAGGAGGAAGGGTAATCTTTGAAACTTATATCCTCGAACATAGAATGCTCGGCACAGAAGGACCCAAGCAAGCTATTTTTTTCTTAAAACCTAACGAACTTCTCAGGCTCTTTAAAGACTTTCGGATTCTCTTCTATCGTGAAGGGATCTTTAAGGAGGATGGGAAAAAGAAGGCAGTAGCAAGTATGATCGCCAGAAAAAATTAAAATGGGGACCATGATCCTGGACTTCTTGCAGTAGGGAGTTACAATCTGCGATCCGCAATCTGAGATCTAAAATGTTCTTTAATGCGGTTGAAATACCCGAATTGAAGAGAGGGGAATTCCTTCCTTAGAACATCAATCATCTTGGAAATACCCATCCCCTCACCTTTTCCCATGGTCTTAAGATAGAGATCTGGATCGATGTTGAGGTTTCGCATCTGGATAAGATCGAGGTTCACTTCTCGGATCAGTTTTATCAATCCCTCCACTTCTTCCTCCCTATCTGTGAACCCGGGAAAGACGAGGAGATTGATCGAAGTGTAGACTCCTTTTTCTTTCGTCTGGATCAAGGAATCCACCACTTCTCCAAATGAATACCCCTTTGGTCTGTGATAGCGTTTGTAATATTTTAAATGAGGGCTGTTGAGCGTGATTCGGACGCTATCAAGTCCTGCGTCGCAAAGCTTAGCCAACCGTTTTGGAAAACTCCCATTGGTATTGAGGTTGATTGTCCCTCGATGGGTTTTTTCTCGAAGCTTTAGAATTGAATTTTCCAAAAGCCTCCATTGGATCAACGGTTCTCCTTCACAGCCCTGGCCAAAACTAACAATCGCATCCTCTGCTTCTTCTAAATGAGCTAATGCAACTCCCATCACTTCATCAACAGTGGGGATAAACCCAATCCTCTCTTGAGAAGCTGGGCAACATTCAGAGGGTTGGAGGGAAATGCAACCCAAACAATCTGCATTGCATGAAGGTGAGGTAGGCAAGGGACATTCCCATCTCCGGAAAAAAACATTTTTGGCTGCAAAACAGTGATATTCCAAAGCACACCTGGAAAGTTGTTGAAGGAGACGGTTCTCAGAGTTTCTACTGAGAAAGGTATGAACTTCTCTTTTTAAAAGGCGATCGTTTTGGAAATATTTTGGATTCCAATGAGGATTGGCATCAATGAATAATCCTGTTGCCCAAAATTTTCCATCTTTCCAACCCACTGCACTATAAGCCCAAAGCGGAAGGGTAGGCGCTCTTGGCTTCAGCTGTGTGGCAGGAAGAAGAGTTCGAATATATCCTGGAGGAAGGAAAGCGGCGACAGCTGCACACTCCACCTCCTTCTTTCCCAAACTTACTTCCCTCGAAGGGATGAAAGATCTCCTTTCTTCATCCCATCCGATTGGGACCCTTCCGGGCAAGATAAAGAGTTGACTTCCTTGAGGCAGAGGTATCAGTTCGGATGGAGGTGGGAGAAGGAACCGATCTCCAGATCGACCTGAAAGTCTAAGAAAGGAGTGATCAAAGATATTCCCTTCAGGGTCTGATAAGACAAGCCAAGGATATGTAGAACTGACCATGGTATGTTCTGGCAAGGAAGTTATGAGTCTCTTTGGATATCAATGATGCATATTTGAGGTTTCTCTGTCCTCTAACCTTTATACTCAGGTGGGATATTTTCTTTCCCCTTTAGATTTTCTCAAGGAGTGTTTAATATTTTTTTTCCTCAGGGCAGCCTTCAAACGATTCGTTTTTTTTTGTCTTTTCATGCTTTTCTCCCTTTACCCCTCACCCTTCCCCTCTCCCCTTGGGGGAGAGGGGAAGGGTGAGGGGTCAGATAAAGACCGATTTCGGACGGCCTTCAAATTCTCCACGATGGAATAGGGGAGTTTCATCTCTCCCCTCCCCACCCCGATGTCAAGCCCGTTTTTTTCTATTCCATGGTAATCTGTCCCCCCTGTCGATAGAAGACCATATCTGTCAGCAAGGGTTTTGTACTGTGCCACTTCCACTGCAGAATGCTCGGGATAATAGACCTCAATCCCATTAAGCCCCTCCCCCATGAGTTTATGGACAAATTTCTCCAATTCTGAGTATCCATTCATTCCGAGAGTATTAGGATGAGCAAGTACTGCCACCCCTTTGGCTTCGTTAATAAAATGTAAAGCTTCTTTCGATGTAAACCTGAATTTATCCACATACGCTAGAGCCCCCTTTTTTAGAAACCGATCAAAAGCTTCCTGAAAGCTCCTGACATACTTCTTTCCTAAAAGCACATTGGCAAAATGGGGACGTCCGACCTGTCCACCCCCAGAGGCTTCCACTACCTCTTCAAAAGTGATATCAATTCCTAACCGATTCAATTTTTCCACAATCTTTGGATTTCTTTCTGCCCTTGCCATTTGAAGATATTCCAACCTCTCATTGAGGAAGGGGTGATGGATATCAAGAAAAAATCCTAAGATATGCATGGAACCAGGTGAATGCTCAGCACTAATTTCAATTCCCGGAATAACTTCAATACCAATTTTCTCCCCTTCTAATAACCCCTCCTCACACCCATCAACAGTATCATGATCAGTGATCGCAATCGCTTGAAGCCCTTTTCCCTTTGCATATCTCACGATCTCTGATGGGCGTAACACCCCGTCAGAAGCGGTCGTATGAAGATGGAGATCTATATATCCTATAGCCATTCTTCCAACCAATTAAGAAAAGAAGATGTAGAAATAATTATCTTGATTAAATCTTATAAAAGAAGCCTTACCCAAAGTCAACCCTTCGACTCCCCAGCATAAATGCCGGGGCTTGCTCAGGATTGACCCTGAGCGGCGCTTTCTGTCCCCGCCTTGAAAGGCGGGGCCTAGCGCCGTCGAATGGGTCAACCCTTCCGCTCTTAGGCTTGCAGACTGAAACTTACCTTCGACCCAAGACTTCGACTAGTCGCTCGACCTGGAGGCTCTTGACAGTCTCGTCAAGCCGATCAGGCCAAGGGGCTCAGGGTTGACCCTGAGTGCTCGTTAGTCCCCAGTCTAAGGCGCAGGGGTTAGGCGTAGTCGAAGGAACAATCCTTCGAATTTCGGCTTAAATCAGAAGGTCTCATCGACCAGTGTTTGGGTTGAAGCCTCGGAATCGATTAAAATGGTTAAAAATATTTCAATCTTTTGAAAACTGTTTTTTTAAACGAAAAAAGGAATAAATCCTATATGAATTTGGGTATATTAACCATTTATTTTGTAACACATTGATAATAATGCAGAAATTAACAAAAAAAAATGCTTGACAAAGCTTGCTTATTTGAATATATTAATATTGTTAGTATTGAATGAATAAGGAATTACAATATATAGGAGTGATTATATAGAAGACCATTCGGCTGGTAAGGGTTTTTGCAAAAGTGGAATTGAATAAATTCACCCTTTCCATGGACAAAGAATGGAGAGGGTTTTTTGTTATAGCGAGAAAGGGGCACAATACCTGTGAAAAATAATAAGGCAACTAACAAAAATGGAGAGGATTTAACTCTTGAACCCATTCAATCCTCTTCCCTTTTTGCTGAAACTCCAACCTCTATTTCAGCTATCCAATCTACACCTTTCACGGAGAGTGAATTAGTGGAGACCATGGAAGATTTTGAACTGCCTGCGGAAGAAACGGAATTAGTGGCGGAGGAAGAGGATGAAGTTTCAGCAGAGCAGTCCCCCCAGGAAGAAATTTTTTTTCTACCTCAGGATATCACTTGGGAATATTTAAAGGGTCTTGAAAAAATATCCCTTCTTACGCCAGAGAAAGAGGTCGAATTAGCAAAAAAGATCAAGGAAGGGGAACGTCAAGTTAAAATCCTCGAGACAAAGACCAATCGTTTAAAAGCCCAATTATATTCCCTTTCGAGTCCAAAAAATGGGGGTAAACGTACCCATAACAATACTCGGCAAGGTTTTAAATTAAAGGGCAAGAATGGTAAGAATGGCAAAAAAATAAAAACCACTCCTTCAGAAATAAAGGAAAAAAATCTTATCTATAAGAAGATGTGGAACCAATATCAAGAGGCCCTGATCGAGGTCCAACAGGCAAAGAATGAATTGATCCAGGCTAATCTCCGGTTGGTTGTCAGTATCGCAAAAAGATATTCCAATCGGGGCCTCTCTTTCCTGGATTTAATCCAGGAGGGAAATCTCGGTCTCATTCAGGCGATGGTCAAATTCGATTATACCAAAGGCTTTAAATTCAGTACCTATGCGTCCTGGTGGATCAGGGCTGCCATTTTAAGGGCCTTTGCAGAGAAATCGAGGACGATTCGCATCCCTAACTACCTTTTCGAAATCAAAGGAAAATTGATGAAATCCTTTAAGGATTTGGTAAAGAAGTTAGGCAGGGAGCCTTCATCCCAAGAATTGTCAAAGGACAGCGGAATTCCTCTAAACGATGTGGAGAAGATCCTTAATCTCATTGAAGAACCGATCTCTCTGGATATGTCTATTGGTGAAGAGGATAGTACTCTGGAAGACCTGATCCCTGATGAAAAAAGTCTTTCTCCCAGTGACTCCTTACTCGAAAAAGACCTAACCCATCAAATTCGTAAGCTCTTATCTGGTCTTTCTCCGAGAGAAGAAAAAATTCTCAGACTCCGTTTTGGCATTGGAGAAGATGGGGAATGTACTCTTGAAGAAATCGGTAGGCAGTTCGGACTCAGTCGGGAGAGAATTCGGCAGATCGAAGCAAAAGCCCTTGAGCGGTTGAGAGATCCTAAACGCTATAAGGAAATTAAAGAATATTTCGAGTAATTTCCGTAAAGAAAATGAGAGGGGGTATCTATGAATCCATGTAGATGCCCCCTTTTTTATTCTGATTGAAGAAATTTATTCTTCCATCTGAATGGCCTCTACCGGACAATTTTCAGCAGCCTCTTTGCAGGACTCCATTACATCCTCAGGGACTTCATCTACTTTGACACGGACCTTATCATCGTTCATCTCAAAGACCTCTGGGCAAGTCTCTGCACAAAGTCCACACCCAATGCAGGTTTCTTCATCTACTGTCACTGTCATTGAATACCCTCCTTTCCATCTCATCAATTTTATTATTCATAATCTTTTTTTTCGTATCAAGTCAACTACCATTTTCAGAGGATGAAAAACCGACCTTCTAAATTTGTAATAGAGGTAACCAAAGACCACAACCATTCCTATTAGCATCAGAATCGAGACGACGGTCTCAATCGAATCTAAATGAACGGCTGCTTTTTCGTAAGTCGCTCCGATCCACCATCCAAAAAAGGCGAGGAAGAAACATCGGAAGATCGAACCTAAAAAGGTATAAATGGTGAAGGGTTTAATGGGAATTCGGAGAAGTCCGGCAAAAATTGAGACAAGAGAGATCGGAATAACTGGAATAGCCCGGGATAAAAAGATACTCAACGCTTCTTTTTTCCCACGGAAACGTTTCTCCAAACTTTCTATCTCATTCCAATCCACACCCAAAAAACGCTGGAACCGCACCACTAATGCCTTTCCTCCATAATAACTGATGGTATATCCGATATAGGACCCTAAAGTGGAGGCGATCGTACCAGGAAGAACAATGATCCACAAAATCTGGAGGAGGGCATTTGGAATGGAAAGCCCGGGTAAGATGAGGACGGCCCCTGCTCCCATAATGATCAGTGGAGATGGGATGGGGACAATGACCTGTTCAATTATCACGCCGATGAAGACCGAGAGCTGGCCATGGGTCCTCATTAAATCCATAATCCACTGCGTAATCTCTGAAATCAACAGTCCCTCCGATAGTCCATATTTCATAACCTCAGATAAAAATCCCGTCAAGGAAATTTTACGTTCCTATATGCTTGTTTAGGGTCACGATTTTTTATTTCCATCATTAAAATACAACTTTGTGTCCATTATGGAAATTCTCCCTCATTTTATTGAGATTTTTGTACCCGATAACGAATAATCGTAACATACTTCTCTGGATCGTCCTTACCGTACATTGAGGGCCCGATGATATACTCTTCTTCATGGGCTCCGATTATCTTATATCTCCTCTCTTTTATGAAATCCATTAATCGCTTTATAATTGGCTCCTCTTTGTTATAAGGCCCGATATGCAGAATTTCAGCTACTTCGCCATACTCCCATGTTGTCAACGAAGCCTTCAGACCTTCATGTGCCTGATGTTGCGGAAGTTCGATTACGGCCTCGGGGATGGGGAGGGCATATAAGCCTACCCATTCCGATTTTGGGGTATCCAGTGGTACCGGCCAGCGTGCAATTGGGGCGGATTGCATTGGACCCTTCGGTGTTTCTGGCATCCTATAATACAGCTGGAACAGCAAACCAAATGCCTTACCACCAACATCGTTCGGATCGCCTTTGGCTTCGACCACAAGCATCTTCTGATTCTTCTTGGTCGATATTTTCGGCTCCCTTAAGTGCGTGAATTGCGATACATCAGGACCTTGTGCTATGGAAGGCATAGAAAATACTGAAACGACAATCAGGACAATAAGAATTTGCACGACCTTCATCATGTATTCCTCCTCAAATAATTTTGGAAAATAGTTTTTAACACTCAAGTCTGATGGTGGTCAAGATATTTGATACTACAATCGTGAGGATAAACACGTAATTAGAACATTCCATTTGGATTGGCAGAGGTTTCAGGGATGTCCTGGATCGCATCCCAGTGCTCAACGATCTTCCTATTCTCTAACAAGAATATTTCGATGATGGCTCGACCTCGCGTGTTAGGGACGCGCACTGAGTGCACTTGGAGAATGACATAGTCACCCTCCGCAAAGACTCGCTTGATATCGCTTTTGGCGTCCGGGTAATCCGATTTTAGGAATTCGACAAAAGCTTTAAGGCCCTCTGGACCATCTGCCACCAGGGGGTTATGCTGGGTATATCGGCTCCCGATATATTTTGAAGCAGATTTAAAGTCTTTCCTGTTAATGATGAGATCGTAGAACTCTTGGACAGCTTTCTTGTTAGCTTCGAGAGATAGTTGCATGTCGATATCTCCTTAAATTTAATTGTTAGATATGCTCTATGGCTTCCCTGTCTGCAACAGGCAAGGGAACAAATGGGGAGATTATTATTTTACATTCTTTACAAATTCAGCCAAAAGATTTTCAGCATATTCCTCCTTTTCGAAACCCACAGCACCTAAAAGATAAAACCCTTTCTGGAGGACGATGAACTTACCCTGATAAGGATCTTCTCCTTTTAAAGCTTTGATTCTAAGCTCAATTAAACCTCCTGATAAGACCTTTCCCTTTTTTAAGATATCCTCTTTGTAAGTCTTTAGAGCACTCGTCGCCTCCTGAGAGTCCTTAAAAATGGCTAAGAAAAGTTTAAATTCTTTGATTTCAGTTTTCGCTTTATTTTTTTCCTCAACCTTGTCCTTAACCTCAACCTTATCTTTAGCCTTAACCTCAACTTTCTCTATATAGATTCCTTGGAAGCCCCTTTTTAAAAATTGATGTCCTAAAAGACCTTCGGGAAAGTATTGGATCGAACCTGATTTAAGTTCATTCTTGGGGAAGTAGTTTAACTCTTTGGGAAGGGATGAAGGATCTGATATCTTTAATTCAACAGACTTTGAAAATTTTCTCAGGACATCGGGATTCGATTCGGTAGCGTAAACCATGATAAAGTATTTTCCTTTATAGAAAAAAACTGAATGGTTATCAAGACAGGAATCCAATCCAATTCCTGCAGAACGATCTCCATTTCTAAACCTCGAGAAGATCCCAAAGGCTTGAACAACATTCCCCATATCATAAATATCCAACTCGATCTGATCTCGAGACTCTTTTTTATTTTGATAAATTGCAAAAACCGACTTTTGAAATCCATACTTAAAAAAAAGTTCTGCCTGACCGTTGATATGTTCAAAAAGTGTCTTTTTAGTAAAAGTTTGAGGCCCCTCTATTAGGACCCATCCTTCTGGTGTATTTTTTTTTGGTATAAGGAACTCCATTGGCACTGCCCATGAAGATGCTTCGAACCATGTAAATATCCCTATCAAAATAGAAAGAATTATCACCTTTCGACGAAACATAACTTTATTTCGCTAAATTGAGCTGTAGGGTGCGTTCCCTGAACGCACCGTATGATCGGCGTGATCGGGGATCACGCCCTACAAGATTTTAGCTCCGAACTATTGACTCCGAACTCCGAACTATGATCTCTTTTGCCATCCTTATCTGTTCTTTTATATCCAATCCTCTCCTGCAAATCACGGAACAGGATGGACATTCTGAACAACGTTGAATGTCCTGTCTCGTAATCATTTGTAATGACTCTTTTGCAAGAGAATTATTTTCATATCCATCACCATACATCACACCTCTTAAGAGATCGCTGCGAAACACTCCATAATGACACTCCCCAATACAACCTCCACACATCGTACAAATCCTTCCCTGGAGGAAAGAATGATATGCTTTCAGTTCACTTAAATCCCCTTTCGAGAAGGAAGCTCCCATGACCGCCGCACATTCTTCGATCTGTTCAATCGTGGTCACTCCTGGAACAGTGGCGGAAACATTCTGGTCCATCAATATATATTTGAGGGCGGCCTGGTGAGGGCTGAGGCCTCCCATCTTCTCTTTCTTGTAGCCCCCTGCCTGAGTTTTCATGGCCACAATGCCGATCCCTGATTGGGTGGCCAAGGCCACAGCCTCTTTTAAATCTTTCGAATGGGTAAAATTATAGGAAACTAAAGCCACGTCGTGGAGATTCGATTTTGCCGCCTCTTTTAAAAGGGGAGCCATATTGCGATGGGCAGAAAATCCAGTAAAACGGACCTTCCCTTCCTTTTTCATCATTGACATGAACTCAAAGAGCTTTAAATCAGAAACTTCTTCTGGAGAAGAGTGACCATGCCATACTAGAACATCAATGTAATCCGTCCTCAATCGCTGAAGGCTCCTTTCTACAGAGGCTCGCATCTTTTTCTCATCATGATTGTGAACTTTTGTTTGAATGAACACCTTCTCCCTTTTCCCTTCGAAGGCTTTGCCCACCATTTCTTCATTACGGCCATGCATATAGCAGTCTGCGGTGTCGTAGAAATTGATCCCGAGATCAAAGGCTCGAAGCAGCACAGCTGGATCACTACAATTCATCACGCCCATACTCACAACGGTGACTTTCAACCCTGTCTTGCCGAGGGTCCGATATTCAAGATTTGTCACCTTTTCACTCTTCCCTAAAGATGATCTCACTTTTAGAATATTGGGAGTGGTGATTCCTAAAAGGGTCGATGAGATGGTCTTGATAAATTTCCTTCTCCCCATTCTTTTTGAAAGCATCTATGCCTCCGTAAAGATAAAAGTTTTTGTCACTAATTATCACTCTAAACCACCCAATTTTCAATGACAACGGAAATGGATAAGATGTAAATGGATGTGTAGGTTAAAAAGTGTTATTTCTTAATCCAAATAAGGGGCCTCTTCTAAGATGATTATCCTCCACGCAACATTTATCGAAGGAGAGTTTTTTCTCTGGGGAGAAATTCCAGAGGAACCTGAAACCTTAGCAGCTAAAAGACCAAGAAATAAAAGCAATTTGCGAGGAAAACTGGCTAATCCAAAACCTCTTCGCTACGATGCTGGTGTTGAGAAATTATCTTCGGTTCTTAAAGAAATAAGCTTCGATTTCAAAGTTATTAAGAAATTTATCCGATCAATGACGATCTGGCTTCCAACCGTGGACGATCAGCCTATTCCTTCCTCCCCACTCATCGGTGAGCCTCCGGAATCTGTTAGAAAGGCGGCTTTAGTTCCTTGGAAAGTTACTGGCCTTCGATTACCTCTGGAAAGCGCGGTAGAATTCTTATGTCGAAGTATCGGTAAGCAAATCCTGGGGCCGGGTATCATTGTCGGGAAGGACTTAACTTTCTGGGCAGCGGCTTTGCGATTCGCAGGCGCGCTTGTGACAAAAGGGCAGTTTCTTCCCGATATAAGCGAAATTCATGGTGTCTCCATAGCTCACTGGAGACCGATCTTCTCTGGATTCGATGACGAAAGGCTCTCAAGGCTTGGCAAGTCTATGCCAGCCGTCGCACGAGCTTTGAGCGTCAAAGACGCTTCACCTCCCACTGCCTCTCCTATTTCACTTCTCTCCAGTTTTATTGGCATAATGGCAGATCATCTCATTCGGTCAGCAAGCAGAGAAGATTCCCTGGACACCCCTGTTACTCAACCTCGCTATCCGAAGAAGAAGGCAGCCTTCTTTAGTACCCATGACCAATGGCTCAACGCATTGCGATCACCCAACGGTGTGATAGAGGGAGAGGATCTGCTTCAACTTACAAACCACTTGAAAGAGTGGATTCGTCCGATATCGGTCTCTGCCGCCTCACCCTTTCGTCTCTGCTTCCGTATTGAGGAACCAAATAATGGAAATGACCCATGGTATATTCGGTACCTTCTTCAAGCCAATCACGATCCAAGCCTTATCATCCCAGCAGAAGAGGTATGGAAAGGCAAAGATACCTTGCCATTCACAGATAGGGATTTCAACTACCATGAATACCTTTTACTCTCTCTTGGTCAGGCATCCGGGATTTGCCCTCATATCGAGACCAGCCTCAGGATATCGAGGCCGGCAGGTTACCAGCTCGATGCTATAGGTGCTTACGAATTCCTGACACAAAAAGCATTGATCCTCGAACAGTTTGGCTTTGGTGTCATGTTGCCCGCATGGTGGTCACGCAAGGGAACGAAACTTCGCCTCACGGCCCGGGCCAATGTGAAAACACCTGAATTGCAAAGCGCAAGCGGTCTCTCTCTCGACCAAATCGTGCAGTTCGATTGGGAGGTTGCCCTGGGTGGTGAAAAGCTCTCTTTTGAGGAGCTCGAGAGACTGGCAAAGTTTAAGGCTCCTCTGGTTAAAATCCGCGGCCAGTGGGTTCTCCTCGATGCAGAGGAGATACAAAAAGCAATCCAGTTTTGGAAAAGGAAGGTATCAGAACAGACGACTCTACGGGAAGTTGTCCGAATGGCCCTGGGAGGAGGAAAAGCTCCTGGCAATATTCCGGTTGAAAAAATCTCGGCATCGGGTTGGATCGCTGATTTTCTAAGGGAACTGGATGGAAAAACCCCATTCCAGGAATTTTACCAACCGCAAGCTTTCCAGGGAACATTGCGGCCTTATCAGGTGAGAGGCTATTCCTGGCTCAGTTTTTTCAGGAAGTGGGGGCTCGGAGCCTGTCTGGCCGATGACATGGGATTGGGTAAAACGATCCAGGCCCTAGCTCTTATCCAGAAAGAGTGGGAATCAGGGGAGCGACGTCCCGTACTTCTCATCTGTCCAACATCTGTTGTCAACAACTGGCAAAAAGAGGCCAGTCGCTTCACCCCGGAGCTTCCTGTCATGGTTCATCACGGAATCGAAAGAATGAGGGGCGAAGTCTTTAAGACCGAGGCCATGGAGCATGCCATTGTCATCTCCAGCTATGCCTTACTCACCCGTGACTTTGAGACCTTTAAGGAGCTTCATTGGGTCGGAGTCGTCCTCGACGAAGCCCAGAACATCAAGAATCCTGAGACCAAACAGGCCAAGGCTGCAAGGGCGATTCAGGCAGACTACCGGCTTGCCCTTACCGGCACACCGGTTGAGAATAATGTGGGAGACCTCTGGTCTATCATGGAGTTTCTCAATTCTGGTTTCCTTGGAACTCAGGCAGAGTTCAAGAATAGGTTTTTCATACCTATCCAGGCGGCCCGGGACCCTGAAGCATCAGAAAGGCTAAAGCGTCTCACCGGTCCGTTCATCCTTCGCCGCCTCAAAACCGATAGGGCGATCATTGCTGATCTTCCGGAAAAGATGGAGATGAAAATCTTTTGCACGTTAACAAAAGAACAGGCATCCCTCTACGAAGCCGTTGTGAAAGAGACCATGGACGCGCTTGAAGACACCGAAGGCATAAAAAGGAAGGGGGTTGTGTTGGCAACGCTCTTAAAACTGAAGCAGGTTTGTAACCATCCAGCGCATTTTTTAGGTGACAACACCCCGATCCCTGGACGATCAGGCAAACTCACTCGTTTAACCGAGATGGCGGAAGAGATGATGGAAGTGGGTGATCGCGCGCTTATCTTTACTCAGTTTTCAGAAATGGGAGCCATCCTTCAGAGGTATTTACAGGAAACATTCGGGCGCGAGGTCCTCTTCCTCCACGGAGGGACTCCGAAGAAGCATCGTGACCAGATGGTTGAACGTTTCCAGACCCAGGATGGCAGTCCATTTCTTTTCATCCTCTCTCTCAAAGCAGGGGGCACTGGTTTAAATCTAACACGGGCTAACCATGTCATCCACTTTGACCGCTGGTGGAACCCGGCCGTCGAGAATCAGGCAACGGATCGGGCCTTCCGTATCGGCCAAACGAAGAATGTCGAGGTCCATAAATATATCTGTGCGGGTACGCTCGAGGAAAAGATCGATGAGATGATCGAGCGGAAAAAAGATATTGCTGAAAGAGTGATCGGAACAGGTGAAGCCTGGCTGACCGAGCTTTCCACAGATGAGCTTAAGAATCTCTTCAGTCTGAGGAAAGAAGCGATAGGAGAATAGGATGAGCTATTGGAATGATTATCGACGATTCAAACCTTCAATACCGCGCGAAGCCAAAGGGGGGATCAAAGCCCAGTCTAAACGGGGCACCTTTGGAGAGAGTTGGTGGGCAAGGCGGTGGATCGCTGTGCTTGAGAGCTTTAATATTGGAGCAAGATTGGGCAGAGGCCGATCCTATGCAAGAAGAGGTCAGGTCCTCTCTATTGAAATAGATAAAGGAAAAGTCGGCGCAAAGGTTCAGGGATCCCGACCCAAACCTTATCATATCAAATTGGAGGTTAAAACCCTCTCTGCTTCGGACTGGCAGAAACTGGCCAAATTCTTGTCCCGCCAGGCCATCTTTTCAGCCAAACTCCTGATGGGGGAGATGCCTCTCGACATTGAGAAGGCTTTCAAAGAGGCAGGGCTATCTCTTTTTCCTGAAAAGCTAAAGGACCTTAAGACAGATTGCTCCTGTCCGGATTGGTCGAATCCTTGTAAGCATATTGCTGCTGTTTACTATCTGTTGGCTGAGGAGTTTGACCGCGACCCATTTTTGATCTTTAAGCTGAGAGGAATGAACCGGGAAGATCTTGTCACATTGCTAAGCAGGCCTGACAAAAAGGCCGCCCAAAGGAAGGTCAAGCCGAAACAAGAACCGCTTCATAAGGATGAGGAGGGATTGACCTCTGATATTTCCAAATTCTGGAATGGCGAACCAATCTCGGATGACATCTTTGGGGAGGTCTGCATTCCTCCAATACCTGCGGCCCTGCCAAAAAGGCTTGGGAGCTTCCCCTTCTGGAGAGGCGAAGAGACATTTCTGGATGCCATGGAGTCGATTTACGAAAGGGCTTCAACCGTTGGGTTAAGAGTATTCCTTGGAGAGCAAGTAAACCCCGTTAGAAAGAGCAGACCCTGAACCTAATATGGTACGGGGCAGGGCTTTGACCCCGCCCTCAATAAGAAGCTGATGTTTTATATTTCTACCATCACCAGTAGTGTTGCACATATGTTTTGGTACATTTGTAAAATTGTACATAGCCATTAATATTCGGAAAATTCACTTTGAAATATAGTATTATTTTTGTGCTACACCACAAACATAAATGATAGGGCTTTCTAACGGGGTAAATCATGAAGAAGATTTGGAAAGAGACCCTTTACAGAAGTAGATTATAGTTTGTCCTGAAAGAAACTTCAGGAAATCTCAGAAAAAGGGACGAGGTCAGATCTGTCGCTTTTTTTAAGTTGTCGTGGTGACTTCTTCCTGAGGTCCTGATTTTTAAATTTCTTCTCAAAATACAATACTTCAAATAGAAATCAATATTTCAGAGGGGCATAAAGCCCCTCTGAAATTTATTGATCACCAACACCAACCCATATGTCTACCCCAATCACGGCCTCTCATTCCATAGCCCATCATGCCTCCCGAACCAGGAATCCCGTATTTATCGGCAGTGGCCCGAATCTTTGTCTCAAGCTCTGTGATTTCTTTCTGGAGTGTACCAATATGATTGGTATCAGGAATTTCCTTATTATACTCATATTGAAGCTCATACTCCTTTGAAATGAGCTCCTCTCTTAATCCCAATGTATCCTTCTGAAACTTCCTCATCGTCTCAGGATTTGTATAATGCAGGTAGTTAGCAGCATACACAAGACCTGCCACAAGCAACCCTATTATAATTAGAAAGCTTATCATGATTTTTTTATTCATAGATAAACACCTCCTCCCTTAATTTAAGGGTGATAATTAAAATACTGGTTGTCAAGATTATTTTAAAAGCTTGACTTTAATATTAAATTTGATTATATTGTTAATAAGTTTCTAAACAAATTAGTTACTAAACATATTTTATAGGAAGGATGTTTTTATGTCAGATCTGTTTATTCGTCATGCAGACATCTGTAAGACTTTCTCGAATCCGAAACGTCTTGAAATCATTAACTCTCTCCGGGACAATGCAGAACTAACGGCAAGTCAACTTTTAGAAAAGATTGATATCAGCAAAGCAAATCTTTCCCAACATATGTCTATCCTTATTCAAAAAGGGGTTGTAAAATCAAGACGTGAGGGCATCAATGTTTTTTACCAGCTTTCAGATGAACGTATTACTAAAGCATGTGATATAATGCGCGATGTTCTCATCAGCAGGCTTGAAAGCGAAGCCAAGGCTTTAAAACAATACAAAAAGTGAGTAATAGCATGATATACCTCGATTATAACGCGACAACGCCCATCGATAAGTCTGTTGCTGATGCTATGCTCCCATACATTCAGACGAATTTCGGTAATCCGTCAAGCAGCCATGAATTTGGCATTACGGCGAAAAGGGCCATCGAAGCAGCCCGGGAACAGGTGGCGAATCTGTTAGGTGCGAAGCCGTCGGAAATTTTGTTTACAAGCGGTGGCAGCGAATCGAACAACACGGTCATTAAAGGGGTCGCGCATTCGTTCCGAAGCAAAGGCAATTATATAATTACTTCCCACATTGAGCATCCGGCGGTCTTAAACCCCTGCCGGTTTCTGGAAAACAATGGATATGAGATAACGTATCTTCCTGTTGACAGTTATGGTTCCGTTCAGCCCCGGGATGTCGAAAATGCGATAACTTCCAAAACGATTCTCGTGACGATAATGCATGCGAATAATGAAACTGGGACTATTCAGCCTATTTCCGATATTTCAGCAATTTGTCGGAGAAAAGGAGTACTTTTTCATACAGATGCCGCTCAATCGGTCGGGAAAATCCCCTCCCGAGTAGATGAATTGGGGGTAGATTTCTTATCAATTGCGGGACATAAGCTCTATGCACCGAAAGGGGTTGGGGCACTTTATATAAGAGATGGGATTACGATTGAACCTCTAATTCATGGCGCTGGTCATGAAAACGGTAGAAGGGCCGGAACGGAAAATGTGATTTTTGATGTTGGTTTGGGACGTGCCTGTCAGTTAGCGCAGGCGTTGCTTCATGACAATACGGTGAGAGACCTTACAAATCGGTTTTATCGTGAGCTTCAGGCTCTTTTCGGCAATAAAATACGTCTCAACGGCCATCCGGAAAACCGTCTGCCTAATACTCTGTTTATAAGTTTTCTGGGGTATACAATCGATGCAGTTCATAAAGCTTTGGCCAATGTTGCAATATCGACAGGTTCAGCTTGTCATTCTGGTGCAGTAACCATCTCACCGGTGCTAAAAGCAATGGGCGTGGCTCCGGAAGAGGTTGGAACGGTAATCCGTTTCAGCCTCGGACGGTTGACCACTCAAAATGAAATTGATATTGTTCTTGATAATTTGTCTGATCTGTTCAAAGGAAACGATGACTATTCGATATAACCTTGATGCATTAAACATTTACTCCTGGAGGATACGATGAAATTCGGGATTATTTTGGAGACGAAAGAACCGGAAAAAGCATGGAATGCCTTTAGATTTGCCACGACCTCCAAGAAGAACGGACATGAGGTTAGGGTTTTTCTTATGGGTGAAGCCGTTGAATGTGAGAATCTGACTCATGAGAAATATGATGTCGCCGGACAACTTAAGGCATTTATTGAAGTAGGTGGAAGTATTCTTGCCTGTGGGACATGCTTGAAATCGCGCCAATTGAATGCTACAGACGTTTGCCCGCTTTTTACAATGGTTGACTGCGTTAAAATGGTTGAGTGGGCGGATAAGGTAATAACATTTTAATCAAAAGAATACCCGCTACCAAAATCTGGGATAAAAAATATCGGAGGGACGAGGGATGGAGGGACAGGGACGGGAAGGAAAGGGGAATAAGTATCAATTTTCACCTACGTCCCCGTCTCCCGTCTCCCGTCTCCTGACGTCCCCGTACCACCAATCTGATAGAAAGAGCGTTCCGGGAAGTAAGGAGAAGGACCAGACCCATGGGGGTCTTTGGTAACCGAAACAGTATGGAACGGATTCTCTATGCGGTTTTCTTTCACTTGAATTCTAAAGGCCAAGAGATCCCCTCTTTGCTTTTTACACAAAATGCTTGACATAGCCTTGTGAATTTTTCTTCTTGACATACAACTCCCTCTTTTGGTAAATTTAACCCATTCCAAAGCGAGTTCTTATCAAAATCTTTTAGTATATTTAACCCATTCCAAAGCGAGTTCTTATCAAAATTAAAAAAAATTCCAAAGCGAAAGGAGCTAAACCGATGAAGAAGAAATGGTTCGTTTTATTGTCTATTTTCATGATTGCGGCGATGATGTTTAACGCCACTTCAGCCACGGCGTCTGCTTCTACTGAACCAGTAGAACTTAAATTGGCTCACGCCTGGGCAACTACTCACCACGTACATGTTATTCTTGACCAATGGGCTAAGGATGTAGGGCAGGCGACCAACGGCAGAGTAAAAATAACGATTTATCCGGGCGGCGCTCTCTCTACGGCGGTACAGCTATATGACATTGTAAAGACGGGGGTCGCCGACCTGGCATGGTTCCTCCAGGGGTATACACCCGGCAAGTTCCCGTTGACCTCTGTCATCGAACTGCCTTTTATGGCAACCTCTGCCAAGCAGGGAAGCCAGGCGCTATGGGAACTTTGTGAAACTTCCCCCGAGATGCAGGCTGAATATGCGGGTGTCAAATTGCTGTCAATATGGACAGTGGATACCGGCCAACTGATGACTACCCGCAAGGTGGTGCGCAATGTTAACGATATCAAGGGATTGAAGCTGCGTATCGGTTCCGACACCTTGAAACCCACAGCTGAAGCTCTGGGTGCGGTACCGATTCTGATGGCCATCAACGAGCTTTATGACGCACTACAAAAAGGTGTGGTCGACGGAACGCTTCTCGGAACATCCGCCATCAGGACGTTCAAACTTCAGGGTGTTCTCAAGGGGCTGACGATAGGGCACTTCTTTGTCAATGCCCAAGCCTTGGGGATAAACAAAAATTCATGGGCAAAAATTCCAGCTGCGGACCAGAAGATAATGATGGACCTCGCCGGCGTGCGTCTGGCGAAGATAACGGGCATTAAATTCGATTCGGAAGGGCAAGTGGGTTACGATGACGCTAAAGCCGCCGGTGTGGAAATTGTCGAAATGCCTCCTGCCGAGATGACCAAGTGGAAAGACGCTGTAGGGGGGATATACCAGAAATGGATTGCAGATATGAATGCCAAGGGGCTCCCCGGTCAACAGATCTACAACAGGACAAAAGAACTTCTTAAAAAGTACGAGTAAATACAAACCATGAAAATAGACCCAGTTGTCAAGTGGGTGGAGAGGGTTACCTCTCCACCCAACAAGTGGTTACATTGGGTAGCCATGGTTGTTCTCCTGCTGTTGATGTTCTTGACAGTAGGGGACGTTGTCGGCCGATACATGGTGGGATTCATTCCAGGATTCGGGCCGATACCAGGCACTTTCGAGCTAACTGAATTCATGCTGGCAATTACTGTCCTTACCGCCATCGGTTACACCCAGGTGAAAGGGGAGCATATCAGCATCGACATGTTTATTACAAAGTTCTCTCCGAGGGTCCGAGCAATCATCGATAGTGTAACCAACTTCCTTAGCCTGGCTATGTTCGCGCTGGTAACGTGGCAAACGATAAAGTACGCTCAATTACTATATGAATCGCATGACGTGTCAGGGGTGCTAAGGCTGCCGGTGTATCCGTTCTTGATTGTATCAGCCATCGGTAGTTTTATGTTCTGCCTAGCCATGCTGTCCAGCTTCTTCCAGTCTCTAAAAAAGTCGGTTAAAAAATGAGCCCTGAACTCGTTGGCATTTTGGGAATCGTTCTGCTGCTAATACTGTTTGCTTTACGCATGCAAATCGGACTCTCCATACTAATCGTTGGGTTCCTGGGATTTGCATATCTGGCGAATACATCGTCCAGTCTGACATTACTGGGCATGGTACCCTATGCCACGGCCGCTGCTTATAGCTTAAGCGTTATCCCGCTATTCATACTGATGGGAATGTTCCTATCCTATGGCGGATTAGGAAAGGACATTTTTGATGCGGCAAACGCCTGGGTGAGGCATGTGAGGGGGGGCATGGCGATGGCGACTATCGCGGCCATCGCCGTCTGGTCGGCTATTTCCGGCTCCGCCACGGCTACCGCGGCCAGTATCGGTTCCGTCGTGCTGCCGGAGATGAAACGGCGCGGCTATAACGATGCCATGGCCACCGCCTGTGTGGCCGCCGGGGGAACGATGGATATCCTGATTCCCCCGAGTTCCGTCCTCGTTCTCTACGGCATACTCACCGAGGAGTCCATCGGCAAGCTGCTGATCGCCGGCATCCTGCCCGGCCTCCTCATGGCTGCCCTGTTCGCAGTGGTTATATACATATGGGTAAAGCGTGATCCCAAAGCAGCGCCCATCGAGCCGCCGGCACCCTTCAGAGAAAAGGTAAGGTCTTTAAGACCCATCTGGGCCGTAGTGGTCATCTTTGTACTGGTTATGGGAGGTATTTACCGGGGCTTTTTCACACCGACGGAAGCGGCTGCGGTTGGCGCCTTCATATCCCTGATCGTCTCACTGGTTTCAAAGCGGTTCAGCCGCAAGGCCATGTTGGACGCGCTGGACTCCGGCGCTAGGACCACGGCCATGCTGTTCATTATCCTCATCGGTGCAATCATATTCAGCCGCTTTCTGGCCGTCACTAGGATTCCCTTTGAGCTTTCTTCATATATCGCCAGTCTCGAGGTATCGCGTTACGTCATCATCGGCATTATTATGCTGGCATTGATTATCATGGGATGTTTTATAGAAGGCATCTCCCTGATGGTGTTAACTGTGCCTATCCTGTATCCGTTGATCATCAAGATGGGTTTCGACGGCGTATGGTTCGGTGTGCTGCTGGTCACTCTGCTAAACATAGGCATGTGCACGCCCCCGGTGGGTATCAATGTCTATGTTACCGCTGGGGTGGCTAAAGACGTGCCGCTGATGACTATATTCAGGGGCGTGACCCCATTCTGGCTGGCAATGGTGGTCGGCGCGATTCTCCTGGTAGCATTCCCCCAGATAGCCCTCTGGCTTGTCAGCTTCATGTAAACCCGGGATGAACCAGCAGGAGAACTTAAGGAACTTCTTGACAAACTAGGGGACGTTAAGAGGGACGTGCTTGGTTAAGAGGGACGTTCGTGCAGAGCGTGCTTGACAGGGGCTTTGGAGTGGCTCGTTCTTGGGGGACAAGGATTGGGGGTAAGAGGCAGCTTTCGGAATAGGTCCGAACGTCCCCATTGTTTCCAAAAAGGGGTCTCCAAGAGCCCTTTTCAGGGAGGAGAACCACGGCATTCCCTGCTTTCTTGATCAGTACCCTGTCCCCACTAAACCTATACTCTTTGGGCAACCACACCGCTTGACTCTGGCCATTTCGGAACAAACGTGCTGTCTTCATGTCATACCTCCAATATATACATTAAATATATACTTAATATTAATCCTGAATTCTGCGTGAAAACTATAATGTTAGCGATGTAACCAAGTGACTCTTAACCCTGTAAAAAGGCTCGGAGATGAAATGTCTCGTTTATTTTACCTTCTTTTTTGGCATAATGCTAACCTACCTAAAAGGTATGTTAGCATTATAGTCTAAAACCCAGTTTTATAAACCATAAATTGCACTCTCTGGCGACACCAGAGACACATCTAATAGAAATATGTGATAACCCAATGCATAGTTTTCACGCAGGTTTCAGGTTAATATAAAGAAACGTCAAGAACTCACCCAAGCTACGAGATACTAGTTCCTCCCATTTAGGCCTTTTTCTCATGGATTCTTAAGTCTTATCGACTCAATACAACCAAAGCGTCAACAGCTATAGGTCGGCTTCCGGTAAGAATAATAGGATTAATATCGATTTCCTTTACTTTCTCCTGCTCAAGGCCGATGGTTCCCACCTTAATCAAGATATCAGCAATTTGATCTAAATCTGCAGCCGGCATGCCCCGCATGGTGCCCAATATTCTTCGTGCTTTTATTTCATACATCATGTCCAGTGCGTCATACTTTTCGATTGGAGCTACTCGAAAAGAAATATCTTTAAGAACTTCTGTGAAAATACCTCCGAGGCCAAACATCACACAGGGCCCGAACTGATCGTCCCTTATGAGGCCTATTGCCAATTCTCTACGTCCTTTTATCATTTCCTGAACGAGTACATTGCCACCATGATCCTTTACTTTATTTATGATTTCTTTAAATGTGACTACAGCCTCCTCTTCATTGCGGATATCTATATGAACCAAGCCATGTTCTGTTTTATGGCTTAAATTCGGGGCACAGGCTTTGATGACTAAGGGGAACCCGATTTCTTCAATTGCTTTTATGAATTCCTGCTGATTGCTGGCTACCTTTTCACGTGTTACTGGTATTCCATATGTCTGAAGAAGCTCCTTTGACTCATGTTCCGAAAGTGTAGTTCGTGCTTCTTTTAAGGCTTTTCTGATGATTTCCACTTTTACCTCCAGTTTTGCCTCTCTCGATTTCTTAAACTTCGTAGCGTCGTCGAAACTCTGCATAATTTGCAAGTTTGGCCAGTGCATTTGCTGCCTTTCTGGGATCAGTGTAAACAGGGATGCTATTTGCTTGAAGCAACTTAAAGTCTTGGAGCACCAATTCTATAGGCATCATTAATGTCACCAGCAGGGGCTTTTTTGACTCTTTCATTGCCTCTATGATAGTATTGTCAAATTCTTTCCCCCCATTCCCTATAGCCAGCATCATATCAACATTTTCGTCACGGTCGAGTATTTTGATGACATCTCTATAGACTTTTGGAGCTTCAGCAGAAGCAATACTCAGGTCTACAGGGTTTCCAACACTCGTTCCAACAGGTGGAATGACTTTATATAGCTCGTTTTTTGTATTCTTAGAGAGTTGGGGAACCTCCAGTCCCAGGTCCAGACAGGCATCGGTTGTACCGACTGCAGGTCCCCCAGGTCCTGTAATGATAGCGACTTTCCTCCCTCGGGGCATCCGTTGGAAGTAAAAAGCATATAGACAATCCAAAACTTCTTCGAGACTATTCACGTTGATAATTCCTACTTGTCTAAATACACCCTCCCATATAGGGCGTGACCCGGCTAAGGCTCCTGTATGGGAGGCAGCTGCTCTTGCTCCAGCCTCGGTAGTGCCAGACTTCCAGGCGATGATAGGCTTTTTCTTCAATATCTCCCTCGTGAGTTGATAGAACCGCCTTCCATCCCTTATTCCTTCAAAATAAGCGATGATTATTTTTGTCTTAGAGTCTTCCCCCAAGTATTCTAAAAAATCTAAGGCATTGAGGTCGCATTCGTTTCCGCAACTTATCGCTTTGCTAAACCTGACTCCATTTGACGTTGCTATCAAGGAGAGATGATCGGCAAAAGAACCGCTTTGTGATACAATACCAACAGATCCACCCTCCATAGTTGAACCTCTCGGAAATGGTAATCTTGATGAAGGGCAGTAGATACCGATACAATTAGGCCCAACAATCCGGGCTCCCCCTTCACGGGCAATATGAGCCATTTCTCGTTCCAGCTCTTTTCCTTTCTCCCCTCTTTCTCCAAAACCAGCGGTCGTAATGATGATACCTCTTACTCCTTTTGCAACACATTCTTTGACCGAAGCGATCACTGATGTGGGAGGAGTAAGAATAAGAACCAAATCTACGGAGCCGGGAATATCCATTAATGAAGGGTAGGCATTGACCCCTAATATCTCAGCTTCCCGTGAATTCACAGGATAGAGTTTCTGGAATCCCGTTTCTATAAACCGTTCCATGAATAAACGGCCTAATTTCCCTTCCTTTCCTGAGGCACCAAGGATCGCTATTGACTTAGGATGGAAAAATGGATCCAACTCTTGTAGAATGTTTTTTTCTGTCATCCTTTTCTCCCGAATTAAGTTATGGACTGATTAGTAAGTCGATCTTGCAGGTATCCTCTTTCTCGTAAACTTGAGGACTGTATTCGATGACAAGTGCATCTTCTAATCCGAAGAAGATATGGCCGCAGCGTGGTTGAACTCTTATTTTGTCTCCTTTTCCCAGGATCCTTTCTTCTTTCTGGAAAGTATCCATATCGATAAAGGATGCCTTTATCTTCCCTTCAAAGATATAGAAGATTTCTTCCTTTTTTTTATGGTAATGATCTCCTCTTGAGAACCCTTTTCTGATCTCAAAAGCAACTAAATGGTGCATCGCTTCCTGATACGTAATCTGGACAAACTCCCCTCTTTCCTCCTCCCACCTTTTTGCTCCTTGGATCTCTTTTGTGTTGGGCAATTTTTCAATGATCACTTTATCCATAACATCCTCATCCTCTTACCTTTATCTCTCGTCCGCGCCAGAAGATGGCTCCTTTGGCATAGGAGATAAGGGCTCGGACAATGCAGCTTGTGGCAACAATAGCTGCCAATGGGAAAAACAGTAGTTTAAGGGGGTGAAAACGGAATAAACGCCTGACAGTGAAGAAACTGAAGTATTGAATCCCATAAGCGGCCATCCCAGCTATAAGGAGAAGTCCGTTGGTCTTTAGTAACCCGAGAGCGACCGCAAACAGGGGGGCTAAATTTTGTAAAACTCCCAGGACGATCAGCGGAATGGCAAGCCACAAATGACCCTCAACAGCCACTAAAATGTTTTTGGTAGTCCCCCAAAAGGCATCACGATTATTTTTAAACAATCGTACCTGTAAACATTCAGGTGCCAGCCTGTACCCGACACGATAGTTCTGTGTTTTTAATAGTCGCGCCAATCCCACGTCATCAAGCATCTCACCTTTGACGTCTTGAAATCCTCCAATATCCTGAAACACCTGGGTCTTAATGAGCATGAGAGCCCCTGAGGCAACTGCGTTGGCTGAGTCAGGATCCTCCAGCCCCTGGATCGCCAACAATTTCGCCACCCCAAAAAAGTAAATGGGCATATTCACATTTTCCCAAAACGAATGGTTCTTCAAGAAGGGGAGCAGACTGATGAAATCATAGGCTTCCTCATGCATCACATTGAGCACAGTGGCAAAGCAGCCCGGTGAATGGATGATGTCCGCGTCAGTAAACAGCAGATAGTCCCCGGTCGCTTCAGCAGCACCAAACTGCATAGCATTGCACTTGCCCAGCCATCCCTGAATCAATGGTGGGTTATGGAGCACTTTCATCCTTGAGTCGGATCGGGCGATGTCATCGACAATCTCGCCCGTACGATCAGTGGAGTGGTCGTTCACGACAATCACTTCAAGGTCGACACCTTCCTGATTCAGCACCGAACAGAGGGATGAGGCGATATCTTGCTCCTCATTGCGTGCCGGAATAATCACACTTATTATTTTCTTTTCATGGACAGGTGCGAACGATGGAGAAAGCCAGTGAATGCGCTTCTGGGCTAATACACTCTTCAGCGTAATGGCAAGCCAATATATGAACACGATAATACAAATGATCAGTATGGTATATTCGATATTGGTTCTCCTTTACTATGTTTCCTGGGTGTTACACTAAAGTCCCGGGATTAGCGGCGTGGGTTACCGATGGGCCAATGATTCAAGATGTTCGGTATTCCACTTTCTGTCCGCCAAGACGCCTGATGTCTGTACCTATCATTCCAGAATATTCCAGTACTTTATTATATGCCAGATGTTGTCCATCAAGCGCGGTAACTTACTGCCCCATGCATGGTCTGGTTCGGCAATCAGAGCCATTTGATCATCTTATCTTGGCGGAGGAAGAAGCCGGTCTTCTCATAGGCCAGTCTGGCAGAGTTGTCATGGTCAACTATTATTTCGACCATGTCCACCCCCGCGAGTTTCGCCTTCTCCTCAACAATAGCAAGGAGTCCTCGAAAAATGCCCTTACCTCTGTAAGCCTGATTAACAACGGCAACCTCAACCTCTATGTTCTGACTTACCTCGTATACAGGTGGTCTTGTCCTAAAATGGGCGAGGATCATCCCGACCGGTGTGCCCGCGGAGGTCGCCACATAAAATAAACAGTCTTCCTTCCTCAGTAGTTCCTTAAAGTAATTGTGGCAGAGGTCCTTGCACTTCTCGGGGCCAATGTTCCTGTAGTATCTTGAGGAATAGGAGTCGTGTGAACTTTGCATGTCCCACCAAAGCTCGGTCAGTGCTTCAAGGTCAGAATCACAGGCTGGTCTATATTCAATCTCGTCCATTTAATCCCTTCGTTGCTGAATTGTTCTGGTTCAGAAGATGGTAGAAAGAAATATTTTGCCGTGGTCCCTGCTTAGATACTCTCTTCTTCTACGATTTTTGAATAGACTTTTGTGTTACGAAGACTTCTGTCAATATGCCGTGCGTCATTACGGAGAATACCTTCCAGAGTGAAGCCGAGACGTTCGGGAACACACCAGCTCTTTGTATTTCGAGTACTGGTCCTGATCTCCACCCGCTTCGCACCCAACTTCTCAAATGCGAACCTTGTTATCTCGGCAACTGCCTCCGTAATATAGCCCAAGCCGGAATAGGGCTGACGAATCCAGTATCCGATTTCAAACTTGGGAACTGACCAGACTGCATTGTGTAATCCACTCCCGCCAATAAAGACACCGGAATCTCTAATGAACAGATGTAGACGAAAGTCTTTCCCGTCTTTGAAGTCCTGGGCTGCACGAGCGCAGTTTTCCTCTGCCTCTGCTAGAGTCGGTATATGGTCCGCCCAAGGCATCCATTGGTAGAGTATTTCAAAGGATTCTGCTATGGCTTCACGCAGGTGTGGTCCATCTGTAATACTTGGCGACCGAATAGATAACCTCTTTGTCAGCAGCTCGATTGGGTATTGAATCGTGTTTGCCATGGTCAGTTCATCTTGAGTTTAACACTTTTTTAATCCTATTCTACAAATAGTGGCATTATATATATATAAAAAAGTGGAGTCAAATTGGACTGATTATAAGATCTTTTCATAATTGAATATTTAATCCATTTGAAGTATGATTGATATATTGACAAAAAAGTCATTTTTCAAAAGCTGCTCAAAAATGCCCAAATGCAAGGCGCCCGCAATCCTGAGGAGTGAGGCGTACTTGGCAGTATGCTGCAACGACGAAGGATGAGGGAAACGCCGCAGATGGGCGTTTTTCAGCAGCCTGTTAAAGCCACTAAAATAAATAGAGTAAAGACTATGCCTGAATATACGGATCAACATGCCAGAGCTGGCATTGATACGCCGCTTCCAAAGCTTGAGTGTTTTAAAAATCAGTTTAAAAACTATGAGATTACGATTTCCATTCCGGAATACACTTCTATTTGTCCCAGATCTGGATTGCCTGATTTCGGGACGATTACAATCCGCTACATTCCTGATCAATGGTGCGTGGAATTAAAATCTCTAAAGATGTACATCCTTGCCTACCGGAACTTGGGTATCTTTTATGAAAATGCAGTAAATCGAATTCTCAGAGATTTTATTAAGGCATCCAAACCTATTCAAGCAGTCGTTACGGGTGAATTCAATGTCCGAGGAGGAATGAAAAGTGTTATCGAAGCCTCTTATCCTCCAAAGAGCCGACCGAAGAAAGGTAAACCCCGTTAGAAAGGGCAGGGCTTTGACCCCGTCCTAAACAAGGAGCTGATTCTTTCTATTTCTACCATCCTCAGTATAAATACTGGGGTTTTCTAATGGGGTAAAGGATGACAGAAGTGAAAAAGGTTCTTTTCCTTTGCACAGGAAATTCTGTCCGGAGCCAGATGGCCGAGGGTATAATGAAGTCTCTTGGTTCGGGGCATTGGGTGGTTCAGAGTGCAGGAGTCATTCAGTCATATGTCCATTCTTTAGCCATTCAGGTAATGGAGGAGATCGGGGTTGATATTTCTCAACAGACCTCTAAATCTATGGATCATTTCATTAACCAAACATTTGATTATATCATTACCCTTTGTGATGATGCGGCTAAATCTTGTCCTGCCTTTGGTGGTAAGGGCAAAAGACTTCATTGGCCTTTTGAAGACCCTGCCGGGGTCATTGGAACCGTTGAAAAGAGGTTAGCAGTGTTTCGTAGGGTAAGAGATGGGATAAAAAGGAAGATCGAAGAATTCTTGAAGGCTGAATCTTCTGAAATCCCTGATGCAATTACTTCATTTAAATTTTAGGCCTCAGCCTTTCTTAAAAACCTCTCCCATGTAGAAAATAAGGGTTTCGTCTAACGGCAACGGTAAAGATGCCCGTATCGTCAAACGGTAACGATGTTCGTCTTCGAAATCTTTAACCCTAACCTTTTGACGATATACGAAACGGGCTTCGTAGCCCTAACCCATAGACAATTTTTATTTTTCATAGGTGACAAACCTATCATGACATTTACGTCGATTCCCGAATCGTTTAAATGATTGAATTTGATCTATTAAAAATCAACCTTGCCTCTTTCCTCCTTTAGAGCTTTGAGATGACAGGTCTCGTTCATCAGCGAAAGGATGTATCTCTGATCTTTATGTTGAATCAGGTTGATGGCCGTAGTATCTTGTGTAATCTGCCAGAAATGGGAGTTATCCAAACCGAGGATGGCACAAATCAAAACTTTGCATATGACCCGATGAGAAACAAGAACAAGCGTCTTTCCAGGATTCTCTCTGATGACTCCCTCCAGTGCAGCCATAGACCTTGCCCTTACTTCATCCAAACTCTCCCCTCCTGGGAGCCTGACCTGATGGGGCTCCTCCCTCCATTGTCGATAGATTTCTCTATCATTTTCTTGAATATCTCGATGTGACTGCCCCTCCCACTTTCCAAAGCTCATGTCGAGTATTCCTTGCAGAGGTTGAACTTTTAGATTTTGAATTTGGGAAATCTTTTGGGCTGTTTCCCATGCCCTTGATAAAGGACTTGAATAAATTGCATGGATCTCTATTCCCCTAAAATATTCTCCTGCCAATTCAGCTTGCTTCAAGCCGGTTTCATCGAGGGGAATATCCGTTCTTCCTCGAAAGATCTCCTCTTTATTCCATGCCGTTTGACCATGTCGGACAAGGTAAATAGAAGTCATCATTGATTCCTTTTCTCGAAAAGGGTTAATTGAAAATCTCTTGCTTATCCATAGCATTTTCTAAAACTGAAAAGCAATATCATAACTAAACCTCTCTGTTACCCTTTTTCTGAAATTATAACTTCCCCAAAGCTTCAAAAAGGAGTACATTACATTCAAACAAAGTCAAATTTAACTGAGGGTATCCGATGAAAATTCCACTCTATGTAATTGATGCGTTTACCGAGAAACTATTTTCAGGCAATCCAGCGGCTGTATGTCCATTGCCAGAATGGTTAAACGATGACATTCTTCAGACGATCGCTGGGGAAAATAATCTCTCAGAGACTGCATTCTTTATTCGTGAAAGCAACATCTACAAACTAAGGTGGTTTACCCCAAAAGTCGAAGTTAGCCTCTGCGGACATGCAACATTGGCGTCTGCTTATGTCCTATTTCATCACTTTGGACATAAGGAGTCTGAAATCGTCTTTGAAACCAAAAGTGGTCAATTGAAAGTGCAAAGAGATGCCAACCTTTTAATGATGGATTTTCCTGCAAGTAACCCGATTTCTATTGATGCGCCAGAACAGCTTGTTCATGCTCTCGGTGCCAAGGCAATTGAAGTGTTACAATCAACGGGAACCTATTTAGCCGTATACGAAAGCGAAAATGATATTCTTTCAATTACTCCTGATTTCAGCCTGACTGAGAAATTGGACATGCCTTATGTCATTGTTACCGCAAAAGGAAGCTCGTCAGATTTTGTCTCCAGATTCTTTGCACCGCAAGTTGGAATTCCAGAAGACCCTGTGACTGGCTCAGCGCATTGCACATTGATACCCTATTGGGCAAAGAAGCTGAACAAAACCAAATTATATGCTCGTCAATTATCAAAGAGGCAAGGACAATTGTACTGTGAGTATTTGGGTGATCGGGTTAAAATTGGTGGAAAAGCAGTTACTTATGTAGTTGGTGAAATAAGTATCTAAAACAATCCCATATCGCTGAGCCATTTTAAAGATTTGCTATATTATGTACATAGCCAAAGAGGGATATGAGAAGATCTGTAAACTACGACATAATCGCAGCCGTTTATGACCGTCGTTATAAGGAAAATGACTACAGTGATGTGGAACGTGTGTTGCTCAACTTTATTGGTGAGGATCCATTGGTCCATATCCTTGAGGTCGGGTGCGGGACCGGACACTGGCTGAAAGTGCTCGACAGGCGGGGGTATCTTGTCGCAGGGTTGGATGCTTCACGATCAATGGTTGACAGGGCGAAGAGCCTGATACCACACGCAGCACTGGTGCATGGTCATGCAGAAACTCTTCCTTGGCAAGCGGCGTCTTTCGACCGGATCTTCTGCATCAATGCCTTACATCATTTCTCTAATAAAACAGCTTTCATAACAGAGACCCGGAGGGTACTCAGGTGGGGGGGCAGGCTGATGAGCGTCAGTCTGGACCCACGTACGAACTGTGATCGCTGGTGGATCTACAACTACTTCCCCCAAGTCATCGCTCTCGATAAGGGGCGTTACCCGTCGGGGTACGAGATCCGTCAGATGATGATGTCAAGCGGTTTTACAGGATGTCACACTCTGGAGGCCCAACATATGATGCTCTGTATTCCTGCGCGTGAAGCCCTTGAGCGTGGGCGTATTACCAAGAGCGTAACCTCGCAACTGGCGCTTCTGACCGACGACGAATATACCCAAGGAGTTAGACAGATCCAGCGGGATATTGAAGCTTGCGAGGCTCGCAATGAGGTTCTGACCCTGCGTGTAGATTTGCGGCTCTATGCCACAATAGGTTGGGTGTCTTAAACTTGGGGGAGCGAATAGAATGCATAGAGGCACCATCTAACAAAGGTTGAGAGCCCATGGAATGATGAGAATCAGGCTGGCGCGTGGCGAGGAGTTGGAAAAATTAACTGACATGAAAGAGAAGGGAAATATGCTAAACCACAGTATTGAAAGAATTGCCAGGCATCAAGAGATCAACGTTGTTGGTTTCGCCGATTTGTCTATGTATGAAAATGATCTTGCTGCTTTCGGTGGCGAAATCGTAAGGGGATACCCATACGGAATAAGTATCGGGATTGTTCTTCCAAAAGATATCGTCGATGGCCTTCTGGATAGGAACAATCCTAACAACGCTTCGCTATACCACTTTCATGCTTACGAACTGATCAACAGGAGGCTTGACTTAGCAACCTCCTTGATTTCTTCTTTCCTTGATAGAAAGGGCTATAGAGCATTGCCGATACCGGCCGCCGAAAGAACCGATATAGAGAACGCTATTCCGACCGTATCGCACAAAATGGTAGCCCATATCGCCGGGCTGGGATGGATCGGAAAGAATTGCTTGCTCATTGCTCCGGAATCCGGCCCAAGAATCCGACTCAGTTCAATTCTAACGAATGCACCTTTGCTTGCTACGAACAATCCAGTAGAGCAGAAATGTAATACTTGTAGGGCCTGCGTTGAAATTTGTCCTGCAACGGCGATAAAAGGTAGAAACTATCAACTTGGAGAATCAAGGGAAGAAAGGTTTGATTTTAATAAATGCCAAAGTTACTTCGAGGAATTGAAAAAAGATACTTCGAAAAAATCGGTATGTGGAATGTGTCTATACATCTGTCCCTACGGGAAAGACCGTGATATGAAGCACCCGTGACTCCCCTGCTCCACCAGTTCAGAGTCATGTAGTGAAGGGATGATTGACGCTCAATTCGATCATTGAAAGGAGGAGATATGCCAAAGATATTTCATGGAAAAAACCTTGAGATGAAGAAATGGGACCCCAGGGTTCCGGAGTTTAACTGGCACACGAGTGAGAGGTTGGCCGAAATCGCAGGCTCAAAACGCCTCAGATTTGACGTTCGTTCATTGGATCCAGGTAAATTCTCGTTTCCCTACCATTTCCATCGGGCCGCAGAGGAACTGTTCATCATCCTTTCCGGCGAAGCCACTCTCCGGTCCCCGCAGGGCTTTGAGAAGGTATCCCAAGGTGACATTATATTCTTCGAAGAAGGCCCGACAGGGGCTCATCAGCTTCATAATCACGGCAATGTGCCCTGTGTTTATGTTGACCTGGTAACGACTTTCGGCATTGATGTGTGTGAATACCCTGACTCGGGCAAGATCAGTATTCTTCCCTACCGTGAGATTTTCGAGACCTCATCAAAGGTTGACTATTTCAAAGGGGAAGAAAACGTTGAAGCAAGGTGGCCGGACCCAGGGAAGCATGAACCGCCGACCTATTAGCTCACTTCGCCTCATGACTCTTGGATTGAAGTTTTGGGGGCTCATGTAATGGTGAAACAGCTTGACCAATAAGGGTCTAAGACATTGAGCAGGACCAGTGCCATACTGAAACAGCAGATGGAGTACTATCAGGTGCGGGCCAAGGAGTATGACGAATGGTTCCTGCGCCAAGGACGGTACGACCGGGGAGAAGACCATCGCAGGCAGTGGCAGGCGGAACTGGCGCTCGTGGAGTCGGCATTAATCAGAGAGATCCCAGGAGGTGCGGTGCTTGAACTGGCCTGTGGCACGGGCTTTTGGACAAGCTGTCTCGCAAAGCAAGCAACACATGTTACTGCAGTCGATTCCTCTCCGGAAGCTCTTACCATTAACCGGAAGAAGACAGGCAGCCTACCGGTCGATTTTATGGAAGCTGATATCTTTTGCTGGAAACCATCACGCCGGTATGATTTCATCTTCTTCGGATTCTGGCTTTCTCATGTGCCAGCCGAGCAATTCGATGCCTTTTGGGATCTCGTTACGAGTGCTCTGTCGACTGGAGGGAAGATTTTCTTCATTGACAGCCTCTTCAATCAGGAATCGACTGCCAAGGATCACGGGGAACTCGATCATTCCGGTATTGTCGAGCGTAAGCTCAACGATGGCTCCAGGTATCTTATCATAAAGAGATACTATGAACCTGAAGAACTGACGAGAAAGCTTAGGCAACTGGGTTGGGAAGGCGAGATTCTTTCCAGCGGGCAGTTCTTCTTATACGGCTGTGTAAGAAGAAAAGATGATACGTTACTACATAAGGCATATGAAAATCGGTGAGAGCATGATGAGTCATTTATATGCCATCGTTTCCACCTTCACTAAAGAATTGAAGACGATCTATTCTGGCTCATCATATTTTTTCAAGTTGTTTAGGGAAGATCGTACAATAAGAAACTTGGTTTAAACGACATGAAAGTATACAAGATTCAGGCAGCTGTCCTGCGCAAAAGAGGCGGTCCATTGAGGATCGAATCACTTGAGATGGAAGGTCCACGGGATAACGAAGTCTTAGTGCGTCTCGTCGCCTCGGGCATCTGCCATACCGATATCACCCTTTGCGACAGCTGGGAGAAGGATGACAACGCCTTGGTGCTGGGCCATGAGGGTGCAGGTGTGATAGAGCGGGTGGGCAAAAGTGTGAAGAACATCAAGCGCGGCGATCATGTCGTGCTCTCTTTTCAGTCTTGTGGAAGCTGCCATCAATGCAGGATGGGGCACCCTGCTCATTGCAAATACCTTTGGGAGCTGAACTTTGGTTTCCAGCGCATGGACGGCAGCAATGCGTTACAGAGAAGCGGCGTACGCGGCCACTTCTTCGGTCAGTCTTCGTTCGCTACGAACTCCCTGGTGACGGAACGAAACCTTGTCAAGGTTTCCAAAGACCTGCCTTTGGAGGTATTAGCTCCTTTGGGCTGTGGCATGCAGACCGGAGCTGGCACTGTGATTAACTCGCTTAAGGTTTCGGAAGGTAAAAGCCTCGCTGTCTTCGGAACGGGAGCGGTCGGCTTGGCAGCGGTTATGGCAGCACACCTCGTTGGCGCCAACCCAATTATCGGTATCGACATTAAACCCAATCGACTTAAACTTGCCCTGCAGTTAGGAGCCACCCACACGGTTGAAAATCGCTATCAGGACGTCACTGCTTGCATCACTGAAATCACCGGTAGCGGCGTCGATTACGTAGTGGAAACCACTGGCAGTCCAAAAATGCATCAGCTCGCTATTGACATTTTGAACCCTCGTGGCATTGTAGCGCTCCTCACAGGTGAGAGTGGAACAGATTCTCTGCCGGAAGGGCGGAAAACCCTTGGTATCATCCAAGGCGATGCCGTGCCACAACATTTTATCCCTAAACTAATCGATCTTTACTTAGAGGGAAAGTTTCCCTTCGATTGCCTCGTGAAGTTCTATGACTTCAGCGACATCAACCGGGCGATTGCTGATTCCAAGCACGGTGACACCATCAAGCCCGTGCTTTTAATCAGCAAGGACTGTCCCAACTCAAAAGGAATAGTAGGGAAAATGAGGAAAATAATAGATTAACAGGATTCTTCCCAGGTAGCGAATGCATTTCTTAAGCAGACTTAAAAGATACTGGAGGAAAACGATGAGAACGATTGGAATCTTAGGGAGTACAAGAAAAGATGGAAACACCGAGTTCCTGTTGGACGTAGCCCTTGAAGAGGCTCAAGTGAAAGGGTGCATCACGTCTAAGATCACTTTGAGGGATAAGATCATTGCACCCTGCGATGGCTGCATGGGATGTGCCCAAACAGGAGAGTGTGTCATTAAGGATGACATGCAGGAGGTGTATAAAGAGATACGGGAGGCTGACGGGATAATCTGGGCCAGCCCCATCTACTATTGGTCGATGTCAGGCCTTACCAAAACCGCCCTCGATCGGACCTTCGCCCTCAACTTCCCTAAACTCCAACAGGCCGGTAAAATAGGTGGATTGATACTCGTTGCAGGCATCCGGGGGTGTGTGAGTGCAGCCAATCCCTTTCATATGTATTTCATTTATAACCACATGTTTGCTGCTGAGTTTACCTTTGGCTATGCCGGAGAAAAAGGAGCGATTAAAAAGGATGCTTTTGCCATCAATATGGCTAAGACAATGGTTCATCAAATGTATGCTCTTTTTCAGGCCAATCTGAAATACCCTGAAGAATTCGATATGCCCCTGCATCGGCTCGTCCGGGAAAAACTCAGTGGCTGATGTGATTAGTGATGTTTAGTGTTGCTTTGGAGCGGCGAGAAACCGGAAAGGAAATAACAAGGCAGCAATTTATTAAACCATGTCGGTGACCAAGATGACGATGCAAAGTGGCCACTTAGGCAAGCTGAAGGAAGAGGAATTCGATCAAGCCTATCATATTTATCTTGATGCTTTCGAGTGGTTGAAGGTGAAGGGTGTTCGACAGTGGCTTGTGCCGACATCAAGGACTACCTACCAGGAGCAGCAGTTCCGTGGCGAGAATTTTGGTTATTTCATATCGGGAGAGCTCTGTGCAATTGTTTCGCTTGCCAATATGCCGACGAAATATTGGGCCACTCAACTGGGTGAAGTCTCGCGGTGGTGGATCAGCATGCTTGCCGTTGAAGCATCTTATTATGGGATGGGTATTGGTTACGAGGTGGTCAAATCTGTAGAAGAGTACGTGCGTGTATTAAACGTGGAAGAGATTTTCCTTGATTGCGTTGACGAGAAGGGATTCCTCCCACGCTATTATGGAAGCTTAGGATACAGCATTATCGCTCGGCAGGAAATTACCTATCCATCAGGAAATACTTTCCCAATGGTTCTAATGAGAAAAGAATTAGGCTGGAGATAACAATACCGAACAAGACGCTCGACTCACCGATCTTTATGCAGGAGCTCAAAAACTGTACATCAGTTGTCACATTGGGTTTCCTAAAGAACAGAAAAAAAGGCACATGATTAAAACCGATTACAGCAAAATTGCGTTGTATTATGACAAGGGCCGGCCATTTTCTGAAAAGAATATTGCTATGTGGCTCAAACTTATTGCGAAGCTGCCAGAAGCATCCAAGGGGGCGAGATTGCTTGATCTCGGATGTGGTACTGGCCGTTTCTCTTTACCCTTAGCAAGCAGGCTTGGGCTCGATGTGACAGGTTTGGATTCCTCAGCAGATATGCTGGCAAAAGCAAAACAGAAGGACTCCAATTCTGTAGTAATTTGGGTGCTTGCAGATGCAAGTGCGCTGCCCTATCCAGACAGTTCATTCGATATTGTTTTTATGTCTCACTTACTCCATCACATCGACAGTCCTCTGGAAGTATTGAAAGAGTGCGGCAGGATCTTGGTTCCTTCAGGAATAGTGATCATTAGGTATGGAGCGATGGAGCAAATCCGAAATGACGTAGTCCATGCGTTCTTTCCACAAACCATCGAGATTGACGAACAAAGAACCTCCACACGCCAACTCACGGAGAAATGGCTCACTGAAGCATGTTTTGTAAGCATTTCCTCTGAAGAAGTCGCACAGCAAACATACCAGACCGGCCTGGAACATCTTGATGCAGTGCGAGCAAAAAGTACATCTGTCTTAAGTATGATATCGGAAGAATCTTTTCAGACCGGTTTACATTGTTTCGAAGAATATTTTGCTAAGAATCCAGATGACGAATGGCTACTATTTAACAAGATGACACTAACTGTTGGCCACAAGAGATAAGAAATGGCGATTCTCTTAGATTTGGATGAGACACTCCTTCGTGAATCTGACGCAAGAAAGGGAACATCCACTCTGAATCGAGCCCTCAAAACTGTAAGGAGCCTTCTTGAAATTGAAATTTAAAACACGAATCTTGTCCAGCTTACGCACCAGGAGCTAAGTTCCTCTATGAACAAAATTAAAATCAAAAAAACGACCCCAGGGGAAATTCCAGATTTCGTATTTCTAAATTCATTTATTCAGAGAATTCATCTTGAACAATACCCAAACGTATTCAAATCCCTTGGTAATCATGAAGAAGTCACTCGATTCTTTGAATTTATTTTAAGCAAGGAGAAGAACTGTGTGCTCCTTGCTTATAGCAAAAATACACCTGTCGGTTATCTGTGGGCTACATTTGAGCAGAAACCGGAGAATCCATTCAAACACAAACAAAAACAGGTTTATATCCATCAAATATCGGTACATGATCGGTACAGACGCCAGGGCGTTTGGCAGGCTTTATTTGGGGAGCTTGAACGAATTGCAAAAGAGAAGGGAATCAACCACTTTGCATTGGATTCATGGGCATTTAATAAAAAGGCCCATCGGTTTTTTGAAAAGTTGGGATTCGTTATTTACAACATCAACATGTGGCGTAAACCCCGTTAGAAATTCCAGCAGGCATTAAACCCTGCTGGAATTATTTAGAATATAATCCCACTATAGTGGGACTGCAGAGCAGCGGCGCAATATTTCTAACGGGGTAGACCCTGATAGGCCGACTTAAAACCCGGCGGGGAGACAACAAAATGGAAATACGAGAGATCAGAGAATCCAAGCTGATTGAACTTCTAGCGCTGTACCGGCACCTTCACGAGTCTGATGATCCCCTTCCTGAAACAAATGTTGTCGAAGGGATTTGGAGGCAGATTCAGACTGATCCAAACCTGAGTTATTGGGGTGTTTTTGTGGATGGCAGACTTGTATCGTCTTGTGCACTCTGTATTGTTCCGAATCTTACGAGAGGTTGCCGACCATATGGCCTCATTGAAAACGTAGTGACACACATTGACTACCGACGGAAAGGATATGGTCAGGCTGTTTTGAGAACTGCTCTCAAGTATACCTGGAGCCGAAATTGCTACAAGGTAATGTTGCTCACCGGTAGAAACAAAGAAGCGACTTATCAATTTTACGAATCGGTTGGCTTTGATCGGCATGCAAAGCAGGCATTTTTTGTAAAGCCATAGAAAAAGGGACAGGCTCTATTCCTTGGCCAACACTTCACCCCAGTGGAAGGCTGAAAGCTGGTGCTGACTCTGGCATTAAGCCAAAAATGGAAAGGGAAACAATGTTCTTGCAGCGACATGGGGAAAGTGAGACAAACATATCTAAGGTCTTCACCTGCAGGAAACTTGATCCGGATCTCACAGAGAGGGGAAAAAGGCAGATTGAAGATAAGGCATATTTCTACAAACCTTTGGGTATTCAAAAAATCGTTACGAGTCCCTCGAGAAGGGCAATTCAGTCTGCTGAGATTTTAGGCCGTGTACTCAATATTGGTTTTACCGATGATGAGGCACTTCTTGAAGTTGATGTTGGGGACCTTGAAAGAAAAAGTGAGCTTGTCCCTGAGCATATAGGTTTGTTTTTCAAAATTCTCAATGATTGGCTCTATAAAGGTATGAATACACGCTTTCCTAATGGCGAATCAAAGGAAGAAGTAGAATCGAGGATTGAAAGGGCGATTTCCTCGCTTTCACCATTGACCATACTTATAGGGCACGTTACCTTCTTTGCTGTATTACTATGGAAGTTTAAAATGCCATTTAATGAGGTTAAAGAGCTCTTTCTGCCTCGCGGTGGCACTGCACAATATTTTAAAGACAAGAATGAGTGGAAGATTTTTTAATGGGGATAAATTAACCCTTGCGATAGGAGGAAAATGTATGCCATACGCGAATCACGAGGGGATTCGTATCCATTACCAGGTCGACGGAAAAGGGCCACCCCTTGTGTTGCTGCATGGATTCACCTCCAACATGAAAAGTTGGTATCAATATGGTTATGTCAGGGTGCTGCGACGAGACTACCAACTCATTCTCATCGATGCCCGTGGGCATGGGAATAGTGATAAACCACATGACCTCACGGCGTATGCTATGTCCTTAAGAGCGGGAGATATTGTTGCCGTTCTTGACGACCTCGTCTTAAGAACCGCCCATTTCTGGGGCTATTCGATGGGCGGACGCATTGGGTTCGGCCTTGCGAAATATGCACCGGACCGTCTCATGTCACTCATCGTCGGGGGAATGCACCCTTATGAACGATGCCTGCCGGCATCGAGTAAGCTCGACGGCTCCGATCCTGATGTGTTTGTTGACACTCTCTTACAACGGTGGAATGTCAATCCCGCGACACTGTCGCCAGAGAGACGGAAAGAATTTTTTAACAATGATTTCCAAGCGCTGGCCGCAGCGCAACAGGATGAGCCCTCTATGGAGGAGATAATCCAAACCATGAGGATGCCGTGCATGCTCTATGCAGGTAGTGCAGACGCTTACTATCCCAAGGTGCATCAGTGCGCCCAGGTTATCCCCAAATCAACTTTTTTTACTTTAGATGGTTTTGACCATGGTACGGCATTTCGGGAGGCTAGGCTCGTGCTGCCCCATGTCACCACATTCTTGCAGGCAGTAAACGAAGGCAAGACGTGAAATATCTTCGAAACAAAAAGAGCCTGACACTTGGTGTTGGACCAAATGATATAAAGATTGAAACTGCAACTGCAGATGATCATGATCAACTTAGAACTCTGTTCCGTGTCGCATACTTGAAATATGTGCGCAGAATAGGTAAGGAGCCAGAGCCCATGACGACTGATTATGGACCAAAGATTGAAAAAGGATTGGTTTTCGTTATCCGTGAAGATGCCATCATTATCGGAGTAGTGGTCCTTGAGAATCGTGAAGGTTATTTGTACTTAGGTAGTCTTGCGGTAAGTCCAAAACACCAAGGGAAGGGGATTGGAGGACGTCTTCTTAAATATGCAGAAGAAGAGGCCCTGCGGAGAGGATTCAGTGAGATACGGTTGTTTACAAACGAAAAGATGTGGGAGACCATCGCCATTTACAACAAATACGGTTACAAAGAGACTGGCAGGAAAGAAGAAAGTGGTTTCAAGCGAGTGTATTTCACGAAGACTTTATCCCAACCGGCAACAGAGGACACAGATGATTTGCGCCGCTAAAGCCCAATAATATTTTTGCATTTGACAGCTATTGTCTGCAGCAGAAGATCTGCGTTTGGCTGATCAGATAACAACGATAGAAGTATATATCGGAATCAAGTTCCACTCAGATAACCACAAGAGAATTCATCTCTCGGCTGAGGGGAATAAGTGATGAATATCATTATATTAGATAGGAAAAGAATCACTGACATAAAAGGCTTATGGGAAGAGCTAAATGCCCTTCATGGTAGGCTTTCTCAAAACTTCAAAGAGCACTTTGATGCATTCACTTTTGAAGATCGTGTTAGGCAATTAGAAGAGAAATCAAATCTTTCATTGTTTGTAGCTGATGATAAAGGCACATATGTAGGTTACTGCATTGTGACTTCTGATAAAAGAAAGGGTGAAATCGATTCAATATATATTCAGCCTATATATCAAGGAAAAGGGATTGGTAATCAATTGATGATGAAGGCCATTGATTGGCTAAAAAACCGAAATTGCAGAGACATAAATATCTATGTGGCTGAAGGTAATGAATCGGTTTTGGGGTTTTACGAAAAATATGGATTCAAAAAGCGGGCTGTTGTGTTACAAAAGAGAAATACATCGCAAAAGAGAAGGGAATAAACCAATTTGCTTTGGAGGTGCCTAATCTGCAGTGATAGATGCCAATATGGAAGCAATCGTTTTCGATATGGATGACACCTTGGTGATCGAGGAAGCATCCGCTGCTGATGCCTTCCTCGAGACGTGCAGGCTGGCTGAAGAACGTTTTGGGATCAACACTGAGGAACTGCATGCAACCATAAGAGAGACTTGTCGTAAACTTTGGCATGAATCTCCGGCACGGGCATATTGTCTTGAAATCGGCATTAGCTCCTGGGAAGGACTTTGGGCACGATTTGAGGGGGATGATGACCCGAATCTCAGGATTCTGCGTGAATGGGGCCCAAGCTACCGACTAGATTCCTGGCACAATGCACTCAAGAAATTTGGTGTCGATGACATTGAATTCGCCTCTCAGCTTGGCGATGCTTTTGGCAAAAATAGACGTAAGCATCACGTCCTATACAATGATGTTGAATCTTTCCTGGAGGAATTCTCAAAGTTGTACCGTTTGGGATTATTGAGCAATGGCGCTCCGGATTTACAACGAGAGAAGATAGAAGGAACAGGAATCGGGAGGCATTTTACTGAGATTGTCATATCGGGGGAAGTTGGTTATGGTAAGCCAGATCGCCGCATCTATGAACTCATATTGTCTCGACTTAGTGTCAGACCAGAACGTGCCATGATGATTGGGAACAGCCTGAAATCGGACATCAAGGGTGCGCAGGCGATAGGAATGAAGGCCGCCTGGTTAAACAGAAATGGAATGTCACGTGATAATTCAATCGTCCCTGACCTGGAGGCTCCAAACCTTAGAGAGCTCAGAATGGCTTTGAAGGATATTAAACCAATACACTGAAGCGTGCAGGTCATGCGCAGCGTTATTGCTACGAGTGATTCACATGTCAAGAAATATTGAGATAAAGGCGAAAGTAAATAATAGCAATCATCTCAGACTACTTACCGAGAAGATAGCTGACACTTCTACCCAGCTCATATTCCAAGAAGATACTTTCTTCTACTCACCTTCAGGAAGACTAAAGCTTCGTATCTTTGATCCTAACAGAGGAGAACTGATATATTACCAGCGATCTGATCAAGTGGGTCCAAAAGAATCAAACTACATGATTTCAACAACAACTGAGCCTCACTCATTAAAAGAAGTGCTTACGTCAGCATATGGTGTGCGAGGAGTAATTCGGAAGCAGAGAGAGCTTTATACGGTTGGACAGACCAGAATTCACCTGGATCGAGTGGAAGGATTAGGGGAATTCCTTGAGCTTGAATTTGTAATGCAGATAGGACAGACAGATATCGAGGGAATAGAGACTCTTGAAGATTTGATGGGCAAGCTTGGAATCGAAAGAAAAGACTTGATAAACTGTGCATACATAGATTTGCTGAATCAAATGCCAACATCGGCTCACGTCGAGAGTGGCCAAAAAAACTAAGTGTAATATCATAAGGTTTCCTTCAACAACCAAATAGAAGGAACATTTATGAAAAACATATATTTAATTTATTAAAGAATAAAATATCCCAAATCTATGCAATGTTTCATGATTGCTTCGTCACCCACAAACAATAAAAATTCATAATCCCCCCCTGCCCCCCTTTAATAAAAGGGGGGTGGTGGGATTTTAAGGAGGCGAGAAAATGAAGATTGATGTTTTTTCCCATATCCTGACAGAGAAGTATTTATCCATCTACCGCAAGAAGGCTCCTGCCATAGAAAACCAGATTGAAGTTTTGACGCCACCGGTGGTTGACCTCCAGATACGATTCCGGCTCATGAATCGATACCCGGACGTATTACAAATGCTGACGGTGGCGAATGTGCCTTTGGAGAAGTTCGTGAGCCCACAGGACGCCGTTGAATTAGCCCGGATAGCCAATGATGAGCTGGCAGAATTGGTCATCAAATATCCGGACAAGTTTTTCGGTGGGGCCGCCTGTTTGCCGATGAACGATATGGATGCTGCCCTGGAGGAAGCTGACCGGGCGATTACAAAATTGAGATTGAAGGGAGTACAGATATACAGCCGAATCAATGGTGAACCTTTAGATACACCGAAGTTCAAACCACTCTATGAGAAAATGGCCGGATATGATCTCCCGATATGGATTCATCCGACAACCTACGAAAAATTGGATAATGATATTGGAATTTTTAGCTGGCCCTTTGAAACCACATCCGCTATGTTTCGCCTGGTTAAATCCGGAGTTTTCGCTGAATATCCCAATATCAAGTTCATTGTTCACCATGCGGGCGCAATGGTGCCCTTCTTCGCAGAACGAATCAAGTGGGTCATGTCCCTGGTTCCCCAACCCTACCCCAATATCCATGAGCACTTCCGTAAATTTTATGTTGACACCGCAGTGTATGGAAACACCTCTGCTCTCATGTGTGCCTATGACTACTATGGAGCCAACCACATCCTCTTCGGAACGGATGCTCCGTTAGGGCCCAGGTGGGGCATGGTTGAAGATACAATCGCTTCTATTGAAAGAATGACCATATCGGAGACGGACAAAGGGAAGATACTGAAGAAGAACGCAGTTGATCTCTTTAAATTGGCTCTCTAACTATGACAATGCCCCCCACCCAGCCCCTCCCCCTCAAAGGGGGAGGGTGAGGGAGGGGGTGAAGGGAGGTTTAAAATGATACCTTACAAAAATTATGTTTTGCGAGTCAACTTGACCCGACGAACCACAGAAGTTGAAGAAATCCCACGGGAACTTTGTGAGCTTTTTATCGGAGGAAGGGGTTTCGGTGTTGCTTATCTCTATAAAGAACAGCTATCGCACGCAGACCCCCTGGGGGAGGAAAACAAGCTTATGTTCCTCGCAGGCCCGCTGGCAGGCACTCATGCACAAGCTGTGTCGCGCTGGATGGTCTGCACTAAAAGTCCACTTACCGGTGGGTACGCCCGATCGGTTGCAGGTGCGGACTTCGCTGCCTGGCTTCGCTTTGCAGGCTATGAGGCGGTGCTGGTTGAAGGCAAGGCCGAGACGCCTGTATACCTCCATCTTACTACTGATGGATGCGAGTTCGTCGATGCAGGCGAACTCTGGGGAAAGGAAACACCCAAGACTCAGGATATACTCCTCCAACGCTATGGGGATAAGACGCGTGTGGCCTGCATCGGCCCCGCAGGCGAGCGATTGGTGAGGTATGCGGCGATCGTGAGCGGCAGGAGGACCGCGAGCCGCTGCGGCGTAGGTACAGTGATGGGATCGAAAAATCTGAAAGCCATTGCGATCACGGCTGAGCGCAATGTCAGAGTTTACGATCAAGATGCTTTCAAGAGGCTGGCCATGGAGCAGAACCACCTCATTCGTGCAAACCAGCAGTTCGAGCATCACAAGGAGTGGGGCACAACTACGACCCAGAATGTCACCAATTCAATGGGGATATTCCCTGTACGAAACTTCCGGTACGGCCAGCAGAAAGACGGCGAGAAACTCTATGGCGAGGAGTACCGGAAACTGAGAACGGGGGAGTTTGGCTGCTACAACTGCTCCGCTCGATGCGGCAAGGCCCACACCGTGACGACAGGCCCTTATGCCGGCACATGGAGCGAAGGTCCTGAATATGAGTCTCTCTGGGTCTTCAGCGCACCGATCGACAGCACTTCCATTGAAGCAACCATACGTGCCGATCAGCTCTGCGATGATCTCGGGATCGACACCATCAGCACCGGTGGCTGCATCGGTTTTGCCTACGAGCTTTATGAGCACGGTATCATCGATCGGAACGATACGGATGGGCTGGAGCTCATCTATGGAGATCACCAGGCTATGGTCAAACTGGTTCAGAAAATCGCAGCCCGCGAGGGTTTCGGCAATATTTTGGCAGAGGGTGTGGTGAGGGCGGCTCGTACGATCGGCCGCGGTGCAGAAGCTTATGCGATCCACACTAAGGGGATGGAATTACCCGCCTATGAGCCGCGTGGTGCTAAATCTCATGGGTTCAACTACGCAACATCCAACATCGGCGGGAGCCACTGCTATGGTTATGCAGGGCAGGAGATTTTCGGAGCTATCGTCCCAAGACCGACCAACCGCTTTGTCGAGGCGGAGAATGCAGACATCGTCATTTACAACCAGGACAATACAGCGATGGGCGAAGTGGGTATTGTGTGTGCTTTCGCGAGGGGCTGGGGATGGGTCCCGGACCACTATGGCAAGCTCCTAGCCGCAGCAACGGGTGTTGAGTCCTCTGCCAATATGGATTATCTGTGGAAGGTGGGAGAGAGGATCGTTAACCTCGAGCGGGCCTTCAACGTTCGTGAAGGGTTTGGCCGGAAAGACGATAAACTCCCGGCAAGGATGCTGACCGAACCGCTCCACACGCTTGGTGCGCCCGGAGAAGGGGAGATCGTCAGGGAGATGGAACAGTTTCTTGACCGCTACTACGAACTCCGTGGCTGGAACAGGGATGGTATTCCAACTGCCAAGAAGCTGTCCGAACTCGGTCTTGCGAAAATGGCGAAGGACATCTCTCAGTGCTGAGCAGAAGTTCTGATCAACTTTTTGTTTCTTATGACGGAAATAGGCATTTTTTTTAGCTCTCTTAAGATTTTATTTTTAAATAAATTCTTTTGAAATCAACAGGTTAATTAAAAAATCTCCTTTTGGCATTAAATTTGCGTATTATATCATAAGGAATAAAAACCATCATTGCTGATAAAGCCAAACCACGAGCAATCATGGGACGGAAAACCACGGATCCCAGATTGATGGGATAGCCGGGTTGCCAAAATCTGAACAGAGGAACCGGATTTTCGTGGCTTCATTCAAAATGGTAATCCGGTTTTTTATTTAAGGAATATCACTTATGAGTGAACACTCAATCACATTAATTCAATGGATCAATAATCTGATCAGCATGATTACTTACTTGGGGGAGTCTTAATAAATCTAATGAGATGAGGTCTGAACTGTGAAAAATATAGGATTGATGTTAGGTATCCAGCATATCAGAATCAATTGGTTTTCATTCAGATTGCAATACCTAAAATCGTTGATAATCATATACAGCCTCATTTTGAAACTCAGAAGGAAATTAAGAAAATAAACCATGGGCACCAGAGGATATTGAAAATATTGGGGGCTTGACAAGAAAGAGAATAAGGCAGTGTGAGGCAATGACTTGGAAGAAAGTCAGGGAGGGAAACCGATTTAATAGGATAAATTCTTGGGCAGGGAGTTTGGATAGAAGAACCATTACTTGATTCTAAAACCTCCTATACGTAAAGGCATAAATATTGAGAGAAAATGACATCCTCTATACCGAATAAAGCAAGTTTAATGGAAACTAATCCTTCTTTAGAAGAAATGGATAACGAACCATTTATCTCCTTTCTTAATAAATTGAATTCGACACTCCCTGAATCTATTTCTGGGGGAGATCATTCTTTCATGACAGAAGAGAAGAATAGCCCCTTTGCCTTGTTGCAGAATGGCGAGCCTGAATTATCTGAATCAAGCGAGAGGGAGAATAAATTTTCTGAGTCAGAAAAGAAAGGAAATCCGCCTTTTTCATTTCTAAAGAAAGAGGAGGTGAAACCAACGGAATCCAAAAAGGAAGCCCCAAATGAGCAAGATCCCTCTTTCATGGACTCTTTTTTAATTGAATTGGTCCATAGTATCAAAAACAACCTTGCCTCCATTTATCATGCTACGGTTCTTACAATGGACAAACACGACGATGTAGAAATTAGAAATCGTTCTCATGCTCAGGTGAAAGAGGATATCAAAAAGATTGATTCCGTGCTGAACAGTATTTTAAATTTCATCAACATCACCACCCCCCTCCTAAAAACGAACACCTTGTATACGATTCTTGAAGAAATTTTAGAGGCTAATGAGAAACAGCTCCGGCAGAAAAATATCAAGATCATAAAAAGATATGAAAAGGACCTTCCTGAAACCTTTATCCACCCTGAACAGGTGAGGTTTATTTTATATTCCCTTCTTCAGTACGCAATCCTTACAACGCCCCCAAATGGGAGCATCGGATTTTCAATGAAATCATATGATTTTCATGATGGAACGGTTGCCGAGAAGAGTTCACCTGAGAAAAATCGGAGATATATTGAAGTGATGATAGGTTTCAATGGAGACAGGAAGCCGGTTAATCAACCAGAGAATTTTTCGGAAACTCCTGGGGATCATCAAGAAGGGATGACCTATTTAATATTAAAATTAGCGAAAGAAATTCTCCAAAGAAACCATGGGATGATGATAGAAAACCATGGTGAAAAGCTGAAGACCATCATTACTGTGAGATTTCCTGTTGAAAGAAGAAAAGTGGTTTATTATGCACCAATAGCCCTTTAATATAGGATAAGAATTTCGTATAGAAAAACTGGAGGGTTCAAGGGGACTTTGAAAGATTCATCTAACAACAGAGAGAGAAGAAGATATCCGCGGGTTTTTATTGACTTGCCCCTCGATTATCGGGATATGGATGACCCCTGTTTACATGGAGGGATTGTTGTCAATGTAAGCGAGGGAGGCTTCTTAATCGAATCACTCAGGGACATCCCTATTGGCAAGGAATTAAATATTTCTATCCTGTTCCCGAAGGGGTTTGAATTGGCTAATTTCAAAGTCACGGCAGAGATTGTGTGGAAGGAACCTTTTTGTAAAAGAGACTGGAAAGGTGACCCGTACTGGAAAGGATTCCAGTACGGATTAAAGTTTATTCAGATATTGGAAGAGGATCACTGGAAACTGAAACTCCTTCTTGGCGAACAATTTAGTAATTTAAAAGAAGTCAGGGTCAATGTATGAGCAAACGTTGGGACATCAATAGCCGTATTTTTTTCACGCATCCCTCAACCGATCATCGTTAGTTTTCAGGCTTCCCTTCTATTGAAAAACATTAGGTGTTATCAGCACAACAAACTCTTCCTGGAATAAATGGTTGACAAACCATTCATCACTTTATAGATTACAACCAATAATAAAGATGTCTATTCAAGGCTGACCAGGAATAATAAAAAGTGCTTCCTAAAAACATTCGCTTCCAAAAAGTCTAAAAAAGGTGTATATTCCAATTTGTATTTAATGATTGATAATCCTGATGAAATCTCGTCTCGTTGTTTTGGCTATGGGGGGGAATTCTCTTATCAAGGATAAGAACCACATAGCCTTGTCTTTCCAATATGAAGTGGTCAAAGAAACGGTCAAATACATTGCTGAACTTATTGCAGATGACATTAGTCTGGTGATCACCCATGGCAATGGCCCGCAGGTGGGATTTTTATATAGAAGAGGTGAGTTGGCCCGGAACGAACTGCCTCTGATCCCGTTGGACATATGCGGTGCGGATACCCAAGGAGCAATTGGGTATATGATCGAAAAGGCCCTTTTGAACGAGTTTCGGAGAAGAGGAATTGATAAAAAAGTGACGACAGTGGTGACTCAAACGATCGTCGATAGAGAGGATTGGTCCTTTAAACATCCCACAAAACCAATTGGTTCCTTTATGTCGGAAGAAGAAGCCCTTGCTAACAAGCGGGGGTTTGGCTGGGAGGTTGCAGAGGATGCTGGTCGGGGTTACAGGCGGGTTGTCCCTTCTCCGATACCGAAGAAAATCATCGAACTGGATGTAATCAAATTATTAGTACAAAATGGATACATTGTTATTGCTGCGGGTGGAGGTGGCATCCCCGTGATCCTGAATGAGCAGGGTGAAATAGAAGGCGTCGAAGCCGTCATTGACAAGGATTTGGGATCTTCGCTCATGGCGAGAGGCCTCGGTGTAGACACTCTTATTATTTCTACAGCAACTGATGCTGTCTATCTCAACTTTGGCCAGGAGAACCAAATGCCTCTTAGCCGTGTCTCGCTCCCTGAGATAAAGCGATATCTGGAAGAAGGCCATTTCAAGCCCGGTTCCATGAAGCCAAAAATCGAGGCCATCATACAGTTCCTTGAAAACGGAGGTGAAATGGCGATCATTACATCACCTGAAAATCTTCTAAGAGCGACCAAAGGGAAGGCTGGAACTACCATCACGAAGTAACTTCCAACATATCCGTACTCCTCTGACAACCGAATATAAATGGGAAATATCCACTGATCAGACCCAATCTCTCTGGTGATGATGTATTCCTTGAGACGATCAGCGACCTTTTACAAGATAAAAACAATCTCTTGTTTGAAGTTCTGGTGACATTCGAATTTTTCCCCTTAAAAAAAGAAGGAAATTGTGCTATAAGCTTTTTGTGCCCTTATACAAAGAAGGAGCTTTCGTGCCTCCTGCAACTCCATTTCCCCCTCTCCTTGCCTTGCGAGGCATGACCAAGTCATTTTCAGGTGTGATGGCCAATGATCACGTCGATCTGGAGATTTACAGCGGTGAGGTCCATGCCCTGTTAGGGGAAAACGGGGCAGGGAAAAGCACGCTCATGAAGATACTGTACGGCTTTTACCGGGCGGACTCGGGAGAGATCCGATTGAACGGTCAGCCTATACAGATTCGTTCGCCCCAGGATGCTCGACGATTTCGTATTGGTATGGTCTTTCAGGATTTTATCCTGATTCCTGCTTTAAGTGTTGCCGAGAATATCGCACTCTTCTTGCCCAACCTCCCCCCCATTCTGGACAAGGTGCGGATGATCAGACGAATCGAGGAGATCTCGAAACGATACGACCTTCAGGTAGATCCATCTGCCCCTGTCTGGCGACTCTCCGTTGGGGAACGACAGAAAGTGGAGGTGCTCAAACTGCTGCTGGCGGATGCACAGATCCTCATACTTGATGAGCCGACGCGGAACTTAGCACCACACGAAGTGGAAGGACTCTATCGGGTCTTCACCCATTTGCGTCGCGATGGATACGCTGTAGTCTTTATCACCCACAAGCTGAAGGAAGTTCTTGCTTGCACGAACCGAATCACGGTGATGAGCCGTGGTCAAGTCACGGGCACGCTCAATGTTTCCGGGGCAACGGAAGATGGACTTGTCTCTCTGATGTTCGGCAAAGCAATCTCCGAATCAATGCGCCGCTTAGGTGAAAGCCCAAGAGAGAATCTTCAGCCCCTTCTCGAACTGAAGAAGGTCAGTACGCGAACTGAGGGTCAAACGACAGGTCTCGAAGAAATCAATCTGACCATCCTTCCGGGCGAAATTGTCGGTGTTGCTGGCGTTTCGGGTAACGGGCAGAAAGAGTTAGGAGACGTGGTCTTGGGGCTGGAAAGGTGTTTGCGCGGGGTCAAATACTTGTGGGGTCAAAATGCGACCTACTGGTCCGTTGCTCGAATACGCTCAAGCGGAGTGGCCTTTATCCCGGAAGATCCACTGGGGATGGCTGCAGTCGCAGGTCTAACAGTGGAGGAAAACATGGCGCTCAGTAACACGCGGAGGTACGCCCGCCAGAGTGGCCTCTCGATGGACTGGAAATCGGTTCGCGACGACCTCGAACGGTCCCTCAAACGTCTGGGCTTCGAGATCCCGTCCTTGGATAAACCGGTGGGGGCTCTCTCTGGAGGAAACATCCAGCGAATGGTCCTGGCACGAGAGATGGCGGGCAACCCCAAGTTGATTCTGGCTTTCTATCCGACACGTGGCCTGGATGTCCAAAGTGCCATCGCAGCCCGGGATCTATTCATGGCATCGCGTAATACAGGAGCTGGCGTACTCCTGATTTCGGAGGATCTGGGAGAGCTCTTCTCACTGAGCGATCGGCTGGTGGTCCTTTATCGTGGACGAATTGTGGGGGAGGGTAAGCCGCAAGAGCTCACCATCAGCGAGGTGGGTTATCTGATGACCGGTTCGAGGGGAGAATATGATCTCAACAAGTGAACAGGTCAGCAAGGCCTTCCACTTTAGAAAGGAATGGTTGGTGAGCTTAATCCGATTCATCGGACTCTTTGGACTCGCCTTTTTAGTCTTTGCCATTATATTGTTGGCCTTTGGTAAAAACCCGGTCAAGGCCTATGTGGATTTTTTTTCCAACACACTCGGAAGCACCTATGGTTTCTCTGAAATCCTGGTCAAAATGATCCCGCTCGTCCTCACAGCCGTTGCTGTGGCCGTGCCGTCCAGAATCTGGCTCATCAATGTGGGAGGGGAAGGTCAGCTCTACATCGGAGCTCTGTTCGCTACCTGGGGAGCGCTCACCTTCGACACCCTGCCTGTATGGATCCTCTTACCTTTAATCTCTCTACTCGGATTTCTTGGAGGTGGACTTTGGGCTTCTATCTCCGGAATCCTTCGGACCAAAGGTTGGGTGAGTGAGACGATCTCCACTTTGTTGATGAACTATGTGGCCATCCTGTTGGTGAATTTCTTCGTCTTCGGTCCCTGGAAAGATCCGGAAAGTGCCAACTACCCGCAAACTGCCCAGTTCGTCGATGCCGCTACATTGCCTGCCATTGGCGATACACGTGTACACGCCGGATTCATCTTTCCCCTCGCCGCACTCATCCTGTTCTATTTTGTTCTTTCCCGGACGCGCTGGGGTCTCGAAATGCGAGCTATCGGCGGAAATCCTGAAGCGGCACGGCGCAATGGAATTTCTATCGCTAAGTATATCCTCTTGCTCATGTTTATCGGCGGAGGACTCGCGGGGTTGGCAGGAATGTGCGAGGTTTCTGCGATTCAGGGACGTCTCCGACCAAGTCTCTCACCCGGCTATGGCTTCATCGGCTTTCTGGTAAGCTGGATGGCAGGCGGAAATCCATTGGGTATTGTGGCTGCAGCCTTCCTTCTCGCCATTGTCACTGCAGGTGGCGACATTCTGCAGATGGCCCATGGGCTTCCGGGATCAGTGGTAAGCATTCTGAATGCCCTTATCTTATTTGTCGTGCTTTCCCGGCAAGGCAGAAAGGTAGGACTAAAATGGTAGGATCATTTTTGGAAGGTCTCCTGTCAGGATCGATTCTCGCTGGCACGCCACTGCTCTATGCCACCCTCGGGGAGGTTATCGATGAGCGCGCGGGCATCGTTAATCTGGGTCTGGAAGGTGTGATGCTTATGGGAGCGGTGGTGGGATTCACAACAACGGTCGAGACAGGCAATGCTGCAGTTGGTGTCTTCGCTGGTGCTCTGGCAGGGGCCCTCTTTAATATGGTATTTGGATTCCTGGTGATCGCGCGCCGGGCGAATCAGCTGGCAAGCGGCCTGGCACTGATGTTCTGCGGTGTGGGGCTTAGTGCTCTGCTGGGTGCCCCGTACATCGGGAGCCAGATCAAAGGGCTGAATGAGATCATTATTCTTCCGCTTTCAGACCTTCCCCTTGTCGGTGCAACCCTTTTTCGTTATGATATTCTTGTGTACCTTGTTGTTCCAATTGCTATTCTGGTTTGGTGGGTTCTTTTCTACACCCGTTGGGGACTGAGCTTACGGGCTGTGGGGGAAAACCCCGCTGCTGCGTTTGCTGCGGGCAAGAATCCCTACCGGTTGCAATACCAGGCTCTATTCATCGCCGGGCTCCTTGGTGGGATTGCCGGAGCACACCTCTCGCTTGCCCTCACCAAGACGTGGGCGGAATGGATGACGGCTGGCAGGGGTTTCGTTGCCGTGGCTCTGGTGATCTTTTCCAAGTGGCACCCGCTCCGGGCGATCGCTGGAGCATTGCTGTTTGGCGGTGCGATTTCCCTGCAGCTCCAGATGCAAGCAAGGGGAGTTCCGGTTTCACCCTTCTTGCTCGATATGCTTCCTTATCTTCTGAGCCTGGGAGTCCTGGCGGTCTGGGGTGGTGCACGGCGGCATGCTGCGCCGGCCAGTTTAGGCCAGGTCTTTCGAGGGACGGAATAGAAATAGAATCTTCACAGAACTGTAAACCGGAAAAAATCAGGCTGGAATATCCAGCTATCACGAAAGGAGAGAAGAAAAATGAATAAGAAAGGTTCGAACATTGGATTAGGGTTTCTGGCTGTCCTAATTAGCCTTGTCATAGTCGTAGTCTTCAACCTGGCAGGAACAATATCCGCGCAGCCGAAATTGAAGGTCGGTATCCTGCATATCGGTTCCATCGCAGATGCGGGTTATAACCAGGCTCACGCCGAAGGCGTGCAGGTCATGAAGAAAAATCTTCCGAACGTTGAGGTAATCGAGGTGGAGAATGTCCCGGAAAGCGCGGATGCGGAGCGGGTGATGGAAAATATGATCAGTCAAGGGGCCAAACTCATCATCCCCGCAAGCTTTGGCTACCTCGATCCGGCCTTGAGAGTAGCCAAAAAGTATCCGGACATCAAGTTTGAACACCCCGGTGGGTATAAGCTTGCCCCAAACTTAGGTACCTACTGGGTCAGCACACCGGAGGCCTTTTATCTGATGGGCATTGCCGCCGGCAAAACGACTAAGACAAACAAGCTGGGCTATGTGGTTGCCCTTCCTATCAGCTTTTTCTTAGCGAACGTGAATGCCTTTCACCTTGGCGCACAATCTGTCAACCCGAAAGTGGAAACCCGGGTGGTCTTTACCGGAACCTTCCTGGATCCTGGAAAGGAAGCCACAGCCGCGAACGCCCTCTTAGATCAAGGTGTAGATGTCCTCGGAGTGATTGTGGACTCTCCCATAACAGTAGTTCAGGCTGCTGAAAAGCACGGTGCCTACTCTGTGGGCTACCATTATATTGGCGTCCAGAAGTTTGCCCCCAAAGGCTGGATCAGCGGTGTCGCCTTTACCTGGGGTGAACTCTATACCCGGTTTGCAAAACAAGTCCTAGATGGTACCTGGAAGAGTGAGGCTCTGTTAAGCGACCTATCCAGTGACTCTCTCACAATCGCTCCTTTTGGTCCGGCTGTCCCGGCTGAAGCGGTGGGGCTTGTAAAAGCAAAAAAACAAGAATTCATCAGTGGCAAGCTGAATGTTTTCCAGGGTCCAATTAAGGATAACAAGGGAGTTGAACGGGTGAAGGCCGGGGAGATATTTCCTACGACGAACTTGGGGAAAATGGACTGGCTCGTTGAGGGTGTAATTGGTCAGGCGAAGTAAACCCCGTTAGAAAGTCTTCTACTTTCTAACGGGAAGGCTCTCACGGGGAATTAAACCCCGTGTTCGCCGAAAAAGGAACAACCATCATCCCCGCTGTGAGCAGCGGGGCTTTCTAACGGGGTAAATGCAAGCTGCCACCGAATTCTCATTTTTTAAGGAAAAAAGAACCGGCGCGATGCCCTTTGTTTGGCCAGCAAGGCGAGTTGGTTCGATGGCCAAGGGGCTCCTTGCCACTACCGGTTTCTCAGGGAAAGTGCTCGCAGTCCTTTCCACCACGATTTACTTTGCAAGCAAGGATGGAGAGATTTTATGGATGTCACGGGATGAGCTCCCTATGCACAGGCGTTGCATCCTGACTTCATTCCAGCCGGACTCCATCTACGTTGGCCAAAGTTTCTTTGCTCAAGGCCCATTTCTGAAATTCGGCGACGGAACAGTCATTGATCTAAGTCAGGCTGAAGAATGGACGCCCTCTGTCGTCAGGCCGGAGCAGACAGAGCCCCTCACTGTCATTAATGCATGCACCCGCCGGTTACTTGAGGCCGTTGCGAAGCTTGGGAATGCGAAAGGGCTTGGCCAGATTATTCCACTGATTTCATCGCCTATTGATGGCAACAAGCAGGCAATCTCTAACGCAGATCCTTTTCTTGCCAAAGCCCATAATTCAATTCTTGATCTTGCAACGGCCTGTTTCAACTTCGATATGACAGAGGTGACACAAAGAGGCAGGGAACTGGTTGGCCTGGGTCCAGGTCTAACGCCTTCAGGAGATGATTTTCTTGGAGGTCTGCTCTTTGCAGCCCGTTCCCTGAAGACAGCCTTTCCTCATGATTTTAATTGGGAAGAGGAACCTGTGACAGACCTGATCGATTGGGCATCCACACAAACCCATCCCATCAGCCATGCTATTCTTAGAGATCATGCCTTCGGCCACGGACCAGAACCATTCCACGATGTGGTCACGTCGTTGTTGAATGGTCAAGACTTAGTTCGCACCATGGGAGGAGTCACGCATTTAATTAGGATCGGCGACTCATCCGGGTGGGACATCATGGCGGGAATGCTGACAGGCATGCTCTCTGTTGAAGGGAAATTAAGTGCATTCCCTACTCGTTCTGTCCCTTTTGAGAAGGAAAGATCGAAGATATGAATGGAGGAGAACTTTGACACCTACAGAAGACATCAAACAGAAGATTGAAGCTGCCAACTTAGAGGCAGTGAGACGGATCAATACCGCTGATCCTGTGTTAGTGGATATTGCACCAGCAGGAGAAGTGATCCCGGGTCTTCAAGATCGAATGATCTTGCACTCCGGTCCGCCCGTTGATTGGCAGCACATATGTGGTGCTCAGAGGGGTGCCATGATAGGGGTGGTCCTTTTCGAAGCCTGGGCCAAGAACGCAGATGAGGCATCAAAGCTCTTGGAGGGTGGGGCCATTAAATTCGAACCTAATCATCACCACCATGCCGTCGGTCCAATGGCGGGGACTATCTCTGTATCTATGCCTGTTTGGGTGGTCGAGAACAAGACGTTCGGAAATCGATCGTTCTGTCGCCAAGTAGAAGGACGCCAGCAGTTTGGAGACTACAGCGACCCGGCTCTCGAAGGCTTGCGCCTCTGGCGAGATATCTGGGCGCCGTCGCTTAGAAAAGGCATCCTCCAAATGGGAGGCCTTCCCCTAAAGCCCATCATCGCCAAAGCTTTACAGATGGGCGATGAGTTACACAATCGGTCCGTAGCTGCCTCAAGTCTTTTCGCAAATTTACTTGCGGGTCCGATGATTGAAGCGGGTGTCGTAAGAGACCACCTTCTGAGTACGATCAATTACACTACGAACCATGAACTGCTTTTCCTTGGCCTCTCTATGGCGACTGGTAAGGCTTCCGCAGACCCGGCAGCAGGTATTGATTACAGCACAGTCGTTGCAGCCATGGCACGGAATGGCACCGAGTTTGGCATCCGGGTCAGTGGTCTTGGCGATGAATGGTTCACTGCCCCCTCGCCAAGGGTCAATGGACTGTATCTACCCGGCTTTTCTGAAAGTGATGCGGGTGTGGATATGGGAGATTCTGCGATCACGGAGACTGTAGGCTGGGGCGGGTTCGTTCTGGCTGGTGCCACAGGAATCCTCAGTCTGGTAGGTGGTACGCCTGAGGAGGCTATGGCCTATAGCAGGGAAATGCGCCAGATCACCGTTACCACCAGTCCCAATTACCGCATGCCAGTGTTGGGATTTCAAGGTGCTCCGGTGGGCATTGATATACGTAAAGTGGTGCAGACTGGAATCGCTCCCATCATCGATACAGCAATCGCCCACAAGGATCCCGGTCATTCCATTATTGGCGCTGGATTGGTCCGAGCTCCGATGGAATGCTTCAAGAAGGCATTGATACGCTTTGGCAAAAAACACGGACTTGGCTGAACGAACTAAAATAGGGGCCAAGGATATAAATGCTGAAGCTGGACCATTGAACCCTTAAGCCCCTGCTTTGATTCGTCTTGTCTCACTATCTTTGAACCCAGAGAGAACAGATGATAACAGGCTACGTCATCAGAAAGAATGAATACTATGATTCTGTTTTCCTGATGCGGGTTGCGAAGCGCCTGTCTGAGCAAAAGGGGATTGTGCAGGCAGCAGCTCTCATGGGAACGGACAAGAATAAGGGTTTGCTCGCCGAAATTGGAATGGCCGGAGCAGAAATTTCTGGGTCTACGCCAAGCGACCTTATTGTGGCAATCAAAGCAGACAGCCAGGAAGCACTTACCTCAGTGCTTGAGAATATTGACCAATGGTTCCATGTTGATCAGAATAGCGACAGGACATCCCTTGTACGCATACTGGATGAAGCTATAGCAGTGCAACCTCATTCCAATCTTGCGGTAATATCGGTCCCAGGCCAGTATGCCAGCCGAGAGGCCCAAAAGGCACTTGAGCACGGCCTGAATGTTTTCCTATTCAGTGACAATGTCCCAATTGAGAGTGAACGTTCTCTCAAAGAGTTCGCTCGTGAGCACGGCCTCATCGTTATGGGGCCTGATTGTGGCACAGCAATCATCGGAGGAGTTGGAATCGGCTTCGCCAATGTGGTTCGCCGCGGCCCCATTGGTGTCATCGGTGCCTCTGGTACTGGAATCCAGGAGTTTAGTATTCTCGTACACTTAGCGGGTTCAGGTATTTCCCACGCGATTGGAACCGGTAGCCGGGATCTCTCAGACGCAATCGGCGGTATTTCTTTGCTTTCCGCCTTTGATGCCCTTAAGTCCGATACATCAACAAAAGTCGTCGCTATCTTATCAAAACCCCCTGGCCGTCTTGCCCTTTCCAACCTCGTTTCAAGGATCATCTGTTGCCAAAAACCGGTCATCACCTGCTTCCTGGGTCTCAGAGAGGACCTTCCTTATGCCAATATCCGCTTTAGGAATGCCCACACTTTGGAGGATGCCGCTTCAATAGCAGTTGAAATAGCGACTGGAATATCACTCCCCCGCTTCAATCCTAATTCCACTGATCTCCAGGCACTTATTCAAGCAGAGCGAGCCGGGAAGAAATCCGAACAAAGGTACATCCGTGGACTCTTCGCTGGCGGTACGTTTTGCTACCAGGCCCAGCAGATTCTACAGGACGCAGGCATGGTCGTCCATTCTAATGTTCCGCTCAATGGGAATCTAAAACTGGTGGACCCGATGAAGAGTTATGAGCACACCCTGGTGGACATGGGCGCAGATGAGTTTACAGTAGGAAGGCCCCATCCTATGATAGACTCCAGTCTGCGCTGCGAACGCCTTCTTTCCGAAGCGCAGGATCCAGAGGTGGCAATTCTCCTTCTCGATTTTGTCCTTGGTTTCAACTCTTCCCCAAATCCCACCGGCGACCTCGTCCCTGCAATTGCAGAAGCCAAGCGCAGAGTGGGGAATAGAGGTGGGTCCCTCAGCGTCGTTGCCTCGGTCTGTGGTACAGAGGAAGATCCACAAAACCTCCAGCAGCAGGTTAATCTTCTTAAAGAAGCAGGGGTCGTCGTTTTTCCGAGCAGTGCCCAGTCGGCCCAATTTTGTGCGCTACTGGCTATAAGTCTTTCGGAGGTTATTGGTGCCAATTAAATTGGAGGAGTTCCTTCAACAAGGCCCGGTCGCCATCAATATCGGAGTGTATGATTTTGCTGATAGCCTGAAGATTCAGGGAGTAGAAGTTGTTCATGTGAACTGGGCTCCACCTGCAGGTGGTGACACTGATCTGATTGAACTTCTCGACAAATTGCTGTAGCGATAGACCCTGATCCTGAAATCCCGCCAATGGCGGGATTCGGGATGACAAAAACGAGAATTACCATTGTTGTCATGCTGAACTCGTTTCAGCATCCATTTTTTTTTGCCTTCATGATTCCAAGATCTATTTGAGGAGAGGAGAATGGAAGAATGAAACATCAAGAAGGATTCTTCAAAGGTGTTCGAGATGCCAACATCTATTTCCAAAGCTGGCTGCCAGAAAGTGAGCCCAAAGCAGTATTACTCATTGTTCACGGGTTGGCTGAACATAGTGGGCGATATATGAACGTTGTCAATCACTTCGTCCCACCGGGCTACGCCGTTTACGGAATCGATCACATTGGCCATGGCAAATCAGATGGCACAAGAGTGTACGTCAAACGATTTGATGATTATACAAATACGCTCAAGGTTTACTTTGACATGATACACCGTTGGCAACCCGACAAACCGATCTTCTTGGTTGGGCACAGCATGGGTGGACTGATCAGTGCAGCATACCCGCTTGATCACCAGGCTGAGCTAACAGGTGCGGTTCTCTCTGGAGCGGTTGTCAAAGTACCCAGCAACATCACACCCGCTATCCTTCTGTTGGGCAAGATGCTTTCAGCCTTGATACCTAAGTTTGGGCTGATCGGGTTGGACGCAGATGGGGTGAGCCGAGATCCAGGGGTGGTGCAGGCATATGTCAGTGATCCTTTGGTACATACGGGAAAAACCACTGCGCGTCTTGCTGCTGAAATGCTCAAAGCGATGCAGCATGTCAGTGGTCAAGCAACCAAGATTACGCTGCCGATCATGATCGTTCAAGGCAGTGCAGATAAGTTGGTCGATCCGGTTGGGGCTCAGATGCTGTATGATGCGGTCAGCTCTGTCGATAAAGAGATCAGAATCTATGACGGCTTTTACCACGAGGTGTTTAATGAGCCTGAACATGACAAGGTGTTGCGCGACGTCGAAATATGGTTAGAAGCGCATCTTGGTCCTCGAAAGTAGACCCCGTTAGAAAGGGCAGGCCCTGAACCTAATATGGTACAGGGCAGGGCTTTGACCCCGCCCTCAATAAGGAGCTGATGCTTTCTATTTCTACCATCCCCAGCATAAATACTGGGGCTTTCTAACGGGGTAGACCTACTGGC
>Ga0214474_1000065_pt1 | contig 57969 bp, 86 predicted proteins | sample RVTome_2_FD_187335 | JGI IMG/M metagenome (GOLD analysis project Ga0214474, IMG submission 187335) | Soil microbial communities from uranium-contaminated site in the Upper Colorado River Basin, Wyoming, United States - RVT95D214 HiSeq ... | reverse complement strand
GTGAAGCTAAAAGCCCATCTCGGTTTGATGCGATCCCGATCAATGTGTTCACGATTTCTGTGTTAATCATGGATGGCCGCTCATTAATCCTTGTAGCGATTAAATTCAGCAGCTTTTGGACGCAATCCACCGCGAACACGCTGGTCGCATTTTCTTTTGCAATGTCTCGCAAAAGAGCATCGGAAGCCTTTAGTCGTTCGTAATAACTGATGGCGATGAGAACTTGAGGCGGCGGTTCTTGCATAAAAATTATCGTCCGTCAGGAGTTGGAACGGGGTCCATTGTCATTGGCTTGAAGTCGCTCGCAACCGCCACTGGCTCGGCAATGTTAAGCATGAGTTGCCGGAAAGCCACCGCACCAGCCAGCGCCTCTTTGGAGTAACCGAAGTCCACCATTTGCGCGACGGCGTAAATCATCACGGTCTTTACTTCGGTCGAATTAACCAGCGCCGACAAATCCGAACGCTGTTTTTCGTTGTGCGTCTTGTGAAAGTTGTCGCGGGCGGAAAGCGTGTTCATTGCGTCACGAACCTACCGATTGAGAATTATTTGTCAAGTTTGTTTTGAATCCGGTTTTTCAACCGGAGCGGCAGCGGCCTTCTCTTTCATCGCCGAAATCTCCGCCTCGGTCTTGGCCTGCATCGCCGTAATTTCGGTGATGGCCTTCGTCCGCATGGTTTCGATTTCCAATCGCGCCTCGTCGAGCATTTGCTTGACGCTGACGGCTTGCTGTTCCTCCGACTGCTGAATCTTCTGGGAAAACTTGGCTTCGCTTTGCTGCATCTTTTGTTCAAACGAGGCTTGCGCGTTTTGCATCTTCTGTTGTGCGGCCATCTGGTCGGTCTGGAGTTTCAGCATGGCCTCGGGGTCTTGCTGCCCTTCCTGCGACTTCTCGGACTGCCTCTGCTCGTACGCTTTGACCAAGTTCATTTGCTTCCCGAGTTCCTTGCCAACCGCCGTGACAAATTCCTTGTTGTTTTGATCCTGAGCCATCAATGCGAGATGCTGGCCGATGTCCTCCGCCACCATCTTTAGTCCGATGACATCTTGTGGAGTTCCCATTTGATCGGTCGCTTCGATTCTTTGAATCACGGCGTCCATTTTCTCCATCATGGCGGCGATGTAATCCTGTTGCTCTATTCCTTCGCGCAGGCCAACCGGAGTCCCCAGCATCAAGTTCGGGAACGTCTCATCTGCCGCCATCGAACCGCGAGTGACCTCTGCTTTCTTGTTTGGAACCAGCATCTTCGCCTTGTTCCAATCGCCCTTAACTACTGCGGTGAAATCGCGGATGATGACCCGCTGGGATTCGGTATCGTAGTGTGGAAGGTTTTGCATCATCATCATGTTTTCCTGCAAAGCCAAAGTTTTATCACCGCCGCCGGCCACCCGCTCAATTTCAATCTTCCAACATTCCGGCTTCATTAGTTCGGGTGGAATTCCTAACGCCTTACACTTCGCTTGAAACCTCTTGGCGTCGGCATTGCTGCTATTAGGCAGCAGTAATCTGCGAAATTCTTCTTGTTCGCGATAGGTTTCCAACTTGTACAGCGTGTCCATCATCACGCTGACGATCTTGTTCGCGTTCTGGAGTTTGATTTGCGCCTCGCCCAACGTCTGTTCGCGGTTCGTCCCGTTGTCCACGTCTTGCACGTAGGATGCGCTGGATTCGGAAAGTAGCTGGCGGCTCTCCGACATCGCACCCTCTACCAAGCGCGGGTCAACTTGATGGCGCTCGTCCTGTGGAATAATCGAAACTCCATCATCCAATACAAAGTTTGGTTTGAGATGGACAAGCTTTGGACGGTCGCGGTCGGCAGGATTGGAAATTCGAAGCCCCATCATCATACTTTCCATCACATGATGAAACCACTGTGACCGCAGCAGGTTTAGATATTGAACCGGCGCAAACAGCAACTCCCCAAGCCCCCGCGTGCCGTGATAAGTGTAAGGCGGAACGGGATTGCAGTCGCCATACTGGATATGCAGGATGCGCGTGATGTCCTCAGCAAAAACGCGCTTGCCACTGTCAAAAATGAACTCGTCGGCCAGCTTTATTCCGGTAACACCTTCTCCAGCCTCAACGTCTTTCAGCACGATTTTGCGATACCATTTGCCATCCTGCGACTTGTAGTAGAGGCAGGCCAGATTGACCTTGGGAACGCTGTCGCAGTCGTAAGCGCCTTGATTCTCTCGCCAGTGGCTTACCATCTTTTCTGGTTGATCCCACCAGTGGTAATTGTTGGGGTTCTCGTTTAGCTTGCCGTAAACGTCGAGGACTTTCCGCACTGCCGCAAGATTCCAGCCCGCCTCCGACGCCTCATTGGAGTTTTCGTGAGTCATCTTTATTAACTCGGATGGAGTCAGGTAAAGGTTGGCAGCGAAGTTCGTCCAGTTGGCGAAGCCCTGGAGTGAGCTGGTCGGTACCAGTAAATCCTCCAATGGCATGAAACGCCCCATCCAATCGAAGCCAGTCGTCCACATGAGCGCGCCGATGCCATGCAACACCAGAGTACCATTGCGATTTCTCAGTCGAAAAAAGTTGTCCAATCCCTGCTTGATGTCATTAACTTCCTCAGTGACCCCATGGCTCCTTTCCTCCCGTTTCTCAATTTCCCCTTTGGTAAGCCGATAAGTCGCGTAATTGTCTTTGTGGAGGAAGGCGTTGTTTACAATCCCGGTTGCCTCCCGGATGATTTTTCCCATCTCCCCCCAGTTGACGTTAACGCTCGACTGATTCTCGCGCTGTTGCTCGGGCGTCATCGGCAACTGCCCCTGGGCGAGATTGTCAATCTTGGCGCGGTTGCCAGCGCGGACGCGCTCTGGCACCTGCATTAACTCAATGGCGGCGAGGACGGCTTGGGGCGTACCGTAATCGGGGGTGTTTTTGATTTGGGCGCTCATGCTTCTTTGCCGATCACTTTCCCCGCATCATTTATTTCTTTGAGGTCTTTACCGAACTCAATGAACTGCTGGGGATCGCAATGATGAATTATCGCCGGTTTTTCGCCTTCGTGAAAAGGAAAGTCTCCGTTGTGCCAGACGTAAACATCAACACAGCCTCCGGCAGTGCTGTTTTCGTATTCCGTCCACGTCTTGTCAAAGACGGCAACCGCCCTTCCATGATAGCCGCCCATCTGAGGATACCAGATAGCGAAGCCATGCCGCCCGCCTTTGTCAAAAACCTTTTCTCGGTTCGTGCATTGTTCTGGGGTTGGCTCTTTCATGGCGTTGCCGTCTCAATAGAACTCTTACACCCCTCAGTTGCAACACAATCCAGTTTGGAATGCTTGGGCTTCTGCATCAATTCCCGCTTTTGGCGACGAGAAAGGCGGGGCATCTGTTTGGCCAGTTTGTCGGCTTCAATCTCTCTCATTTGAGCGGCCAAGTGAATCGGCATCTTGGTTTGCGCCATCTCCTCAATTGAAAGCGTGGCGTAGCGATCTAATTCTACCTTGTCAATATGATCGGAAATCTCCTTCGCGATTTCTTGGGGTTGCATGGGCTGTGACCAATCTACAGCGCAAACCAGTCCATGTTTTTCTGCCAGTTTAGAACATTGCTCGGCTGTCAAATTCGTACAATCAATTGTTTCATGGTAGTCTGAAATAAAATTCTCCGCAAACAACCCCAGCTTGTCGCCGTGAACAACAACCGCCTTGGTCGAAATCTTAGCCAAATCCTCCGGCGTTTCGAGGTTGAGATATTGCACCAAGTCGGTATGGCTCGCGCTCGGGATAACTTTCTCCGCAGTCGCCAGAGGAAACGGCGCGTCGCCCTGCAAAAACTTGTCCAGTTCGTAGCTGGCAACCGGGTAGTAAACGCCGCAACGCGCCATGAATGGCTTCTCGGCCTTGGATAGCAACCCCATGTATTTCTTCGGCTGCGCGTCGTAGGCTTCGGCGATACGGGCAATCCAATCAGCGGCAACCGGAACGCAGTCCGGCTCCAGCCAGAACCACGGCCAGCGGAAGTTTGATTGCGCCGTCAGTGCGGCGTGGCGGAACAGGTTGTTGAGTTGGTGAAATTTGGAGTTCCTTAGTCCCGCATCCACAACAGGCGCGACGGTTTCGGTTACAGACTCGAAAGCCATTTCTGCGGTGACGCGGAGGCGAGTTCTTAATTCTTGATGCAAATCTGAGTTAGAAACTATCAACAAATGACCGACTGGCTTCTTGCTATTGAGTTTGTAAACGAAATCCAACAACCTCTCTGCAAGAACTCCGTCGTTCGCGCAGGCCGGTAAAACTATTAGAAGTTTTTTATTCATGCGTAAGTTCCTGCATTATTGTGAACTGGTTCTGTTAGTGTTCTTTCGATTGACCATCCCATTGCAAGCCTCCGGTATATGCGATCTCTTGGGGCAGATATTTTCCTAGCCCACGCCGCAGCAGTAAGTGATTCTCCGTTGAACAAATGCCGCCTGTTGTTTCTTTTATTGTTGGCCTGCTCCAAGTTTGTTGCAATCGTATTTTAATACGGTCAACCTACCGACTTTGATTCCTGTTCTGTCTATAAACTTCATGGTTTCTTCAATTTCCAGCAGAACGAAGGGAGTCGCCCGCGATCCCCGTCAGTCAAAAACGGCTCTATCCGATCCTGCGGCTCAAGCACTAGAATTCGCAAAACGCACCCGCAATCCTGACATTGACCCAATGAGCCAGCATCGCGAGTCCTGAGATTGGTTCGGTTCTTTAATTCGAGCGACTTCCTGACGAACCACGCGATGAACAGTTTTAGTTTTCCGACCTCGACGTTTTTACTACAAGTGTTGCAAACATTCGTCCGCCACTGCGCCTCCTTAAACGTGACGACGTTGCCTCCAGCGCGAAGCCATTCAAAAATCTCTACTGCGCCGCCCCAGAGTTGTTTGATGGAGTTCATAACGCTCATTCTTGCAGTTTAATTTCAACGTGGTGCTCACGGTAATGTATCATGGCGTCAACGTAGTGTCCCTCTGCCTCAAGGAGTGTTTTTACATCGTATGAGTCATTTTTTCTAATCAACTTCTTGATTCGATCCCGCCTGCAACGCAGTTGAAACAACCATTTGTCGTTATCTCGGACTTTGTTTTTGTGTTGTTCGTCCGCCGAGATGTTCATACCTTTTTCCCACACTTCGCACACTTGCGACCTGTGACCACCCTTGATCCGCACGTTTTGCACAGAATTTCGACGAACTCTGTAGAGCCGCAAGCACAAACCGTAGCCGCCTGCGGTTGCTGTCCTAGCTTCAATTCCGGGCCTCCTAAAAAAAGATGTGGGTGAGTCGCGTTCTTTTGCGCGTAGATTTCCTGAATCGTTTCGTCCAAGCCTCCGCCGCCTTCGGGATACAGTTTGGGGTTGGCGACTCGATGAGCGACGACCTTCCGGGCAGTTGATTCGACGTTACCATGGAGGCCGTCGAAGCTCATTCCCGTGCGGGGATCAAGGAAGCTGTAACCTCCCTGCGGCGGATAAGGTGAATGAGGAAGTTTCGGAACAAGCTTCATTTCTTTTTGCGTTTCTTGTAGGCCATAAAGTTATTGAACAAATAATATCAAGGTTTTGGGATTTGGGGAAGGGTTATTTGAACCCAGCCCTCTCTTGTGTTGGCGTTAATTTATCGAAGCTTTCAGATAGGAATTTCTGCTTGCCGGTTTCTGCGCCAGCACGATAAACCTTTTCAAGAATCGAAATCTTAGCCTCGTCTGAAAGTCCGTTAAACTCTGGATTTTTGACAATCTCATCCAGAACAACCTTGCGCTCTTTGCCTACCAGTTCGGCGAATCTGGAATACAGCAGCGTCGGAAGTGGATAGGTCTTTTTGTCCACTGTGATTTGGCGCTCGGGTATGGAGGGAATCACCTCACTGCTAGCCGTCCTTCGCCACAGCCGGTAAAGCTCCAGCTTGACGGGATCGTCTGTGACTTGACGCCCTTTCGAGATGTCGAACAGGTGATACAGAATGGCGTTTCGGCCTTCGGGAGTCTGCGGCATCGGCTCGCCGAACAGGTCGCGCTTGGCCGGAAGGTAGTCATCAGCGCCAAGAATTCCAAATCGGTTGCGGACGACGTTTCCAAATTCCTGTGCGACCGTATCGGTTTTCATGTCGGGCGCGGTTTCGCGAGTTGCCCGGCTTATCGCGGTCAGTGTGTTCGGAGTGCCGACATTAAGAATCATGTTCTCCACGCCCTGAACGTAAGGGCCAAGATTGCCGTTTTGAATGGCGTCCAGCATTCCGGTGACACCCTTCAAGAAGGATTGATTGATAGTGAAGTTGGCTTGTTCCAAAACACCGTCGCGCACGAGAGAGGCCGCAAGTTCGCCCCCGCCAGATTCAGGCTTCTTCTCCATCTTGCGGCCAATGTTTGCGACCGAACTAAGGATTGCACCAGCCGCGCCGCCGCCGCGTGTCAGGTCAACCGTCTCGTCGCCCGGCTTGAATGCAGGATCGCCACCGGCAATGGAGCGTTCCAATCCGCTGACGTTGACGTGATTTGGTGGCAGCACTTCGCCAGACAGCAACCGCGCTTTCTGGGATTCGTTGCGGCCTTCGAGCGAAGGTCCGATCAATCCGTTTTGGTAGAGATAATATCCTGCTCCATAGAGGAGGCTTCCGACCACCATACGCCCCGCACTTATCTCGGCAGCGCGAGTGTTGCCCTTGTTGGCCTCCAGTGCCGTCTTTGCCGCCGCAATCAGTGGATTGTATTGGAGAGTGCGGACGACCAGATTCCAAGGCGTCAGCTTGTAGGGCGAAACCATCATGGTAAATGCCAGGTCGCCCCAGTCTCCACCCTTGTCCCGAATCATGGATTGGAGGTAATCAATCGCTTTGCTGGGCCGCTGGAAAATGGCGTCAGCCGATTCCAGTTTGATTTGCTTAAGCGTTTCCTTGTCGAAAAACAACTCGGGGAACTTCTGCGCCATCGCCCGGTCTTTCGCTGGAATGTTTTTTATTTTCGACTGCTCGGAAATCAGGCGGGCGCGGGCGGCTTCATACGCCGGTTTGTCAGCCGCAGAGAGCAAGCGCAACATCGCCTCCGGCGCGATTCCAAATGTGCCTTCGACGGCCATGCGGACGCGCTCATTGATGGGGACTTTCCCGCCAACAGTCGGCACGTCGGGATTCTTGGCAAATGCCTTGGCGAGCGAGCGCAGCGGTTGAAGCCCGGCGCGATACTCACCTTTGATGGTGTCGCCTGAACCTTTGGCGAGAATGCCGGGAGCTTTCTTTAATCCGACACCAAATCCTTTTGTTGCCGCAACACTTCCAGCTATCGGTTGCGACATCACCTTTCTTTCGCCACCAGACAGCATGGCTCGGGTCGCGTCAATCATGTTAGCCACGCTGCGGCTGCTGCCCTCCATCGCCGCGCCAAGCGTGTTGCCCACAAAGTTTGCGACGTGCGAGATTGGTGTGAGCGGATTGCCCTGCGCGAACGTCTTGAGCATCTGCGGCCAGTTCTTGACCTTGTAGCTGTTCATCTTCCGCTGCGTCTCAAGATCGGCCTTGTTCGCGGCGTCGAGTAAGTCCTGCGCCTTCTTCGCGTTGCCGTCAGTCGGATTCTTCTGCCATTCGTTCTTGGCGGTTTCGAGGCTCTTGTTCGCTTCAATGCTCTTGTCGGCAACACCCGCCAAATCCTCCATCTGCTTTTTGGTAAGAGGATCGCGACCGCCTTCCTTCAAGCCTTGGTTCACCAAATCAATAATGTTCGCCGGGGTTGTGCCTTTGAGCATCTTGAACTGATTGATGTTCTGCCCCCACTCAGTTCCTTGCTTGGAAACTTCTTTGAAAACTTCGTAGCCTTGCTCAAGTTTACCTTCGGCGAACAGACGGCGGCTGAGTTCCAATCGGGAGGCGACGTAAAAGTTGCTGCTCTTTGGAACTGCCGCAAGCTCGGCATCGGGGGCGGCGGCTACCGCTTCTTCGACGCTTTTGTATTTCTGGCTTTCGTAAAAGCTTTCGGGCGCAGTCGCGATTCTCTCTTGGACTGGCGCGGGGACGTTTTCGCTGGTTGTGGCGCGGGCTGCGCTTTGGCGCATTCGCTCGGGACCGCCTTCGATGGTTGGTGTCTGCGGTTCAATCCGGGCACTCTCAGCGCCTCGTTGTACCTGCGGACCTCCCAATACTGGTTTTGGCTCCAATCCGCCTGTGCTTTTTGCATAATTATTCGCTTTCTCCCAAAGGTCATTAAGCTGACTTCGTATTCCTTCGCCGTATTGTTCGATCATCCGAGACGACCACTCTTTGAAATTGGTAACGCCATCGCGAATCAGGACTGCGCCCTTGATGGTTATCGCGGCGATGCGTTGCGCTTCCTGCGCGGGGTCGAGTCCGCTTCGTGTTTGAGTTCGGGGATCACGATTAAGAATTTCGTCCGCCCAAAGGTTTGCCCGGTCTAAAAACTTCTGAGTCTCGGAAACGGAGCGTCCCGATTGCGGGTCGAGTGGGGTGGATTCAAGGGTTGGTTCTAGTGCGGCTTTGGATGGCTTTCCAAAAAAACTCTCCGCCATTTCCGCCGCGTTGCTGCCGTAGGTCAGCTTCATCTCGTTCGCCAGATTCTTGTTCAGGCTTTCCAATGAAACTCCCTGCTCTTGTGCCGCCTTCGCCACGTTCTCAAATGCCCTAGTTAGTCCGGGGCGAAGCTCGGGGTCTTTAGCTGCCTGTCTCGCAAAGTGAACCAATTCCTCGGTGACGCGGGAAAGATAACCCGGCAAATCTTTGGATAATTCGCCGATGTTTTCGATTTTGATGTCAGCGAGTTCTTGAGCGGTGCGTTCGCTTGGTGAAGTGGCCCTTCGCACGGCCTTAACCTCCGGCACTTTTATTTCTGAGACATCAATCCCAAGCTGCTCGCCGTTCTTTTTGAGCCATGCCGCGACTTCGGGATTCTTTTTCCAGTCCAATTTTGGTTCGGGAAGGTTTTTCTCGCGACCAATCCGATTCTCTATTTTGTGGCTGCCGCTGTTCGTGGCGGACTCAATCGCCTCTCGATATAACTGCCCCCGCTGGGCAATCGCTCCGTAAGCCGCCATCTTCGATGGGTCTTTTGAGGCCGCTGCCTTGGCTTCGGTAAGGTCTGCTTTCCACTTCTTCCAGCCGTCCGCCAATGCTTGTAAATCGGAGACTCCTTTTGCTTGAATTCCGACATCAACAACGTCGTCAGTGCTGACCTTTTCTTTGCGCTGGTTAAGTTTTTCAACCATTGCGGATACCGGATCAGCCTTCGATTCCGCCCCCCGTTGCGCTCGAATGCTCTCAACTGTTGGCGCGGTCGATGTGCGGCCAAGACCTTCGGCTTCGCTGGCGCGGTCGAAGAATGGGTTGGGGCGCTCTAAAAGCAAGTCGCTCGCTCCGCGTTCAAATCCTGGCTCAACTTTCAGCCCCTCTACCGAGGGGCGCACTGTAGTTTCCCCAGCTTCTCGGGTGCGTTCCGCCAATCTAGTTGGCGCGACCATCTCAAGTTGGGGTGGCGGATTCAACTCCTGCCGAATTCTTTCGAGCGCGGAAACTTCACCACGAGCCAATGGAGGATTCGGCCCTTGCTCCAAGGCGCGGTCGGCCAAGCCTCGAAGCTCGGGAGTTCCAAGGATGTTCTCGCCTTGGTCAAGACGAAGGTTTAATCTTCGGTCCTGCCTCTCAGGTCTTGGCAGTGGGGCGATTGGCTTGTCTGAAAACGGATTCTTGCGGAGTTCGTTCGCAAGCTCTCGAATAACTTCCCGCCTGGGGGCAACCCGCTCTCCGATAACTTTCCCGCCCGCGTGCGCCCCAGCCAAAGGCGCGAATACCGCTGTCTGCGCGATTTCGGCAAGGGCGGAAGTAAGGTTGTCCATGTTGCGCTCTGCCTCGGGCTTATACATTTGGTCGGCAATTCGCTTAAAAGCCTGCGGAGCGTGCGCGATCATGTCGGCAGTGAATCCGGCAGCGACCAGCTTCCCTAGCGCGCCCTGCGGCATCACCGCAAGTAACGGGGCTGATTCCACCAAGCCGCCCGCAATCTTCCCAACTGTCGCCGTCGCCGGATTGCTGCGTGAAATATCAGCCAATACTTTTTGTTGCGGGGTTGGCCCTTGCTCTCCGAAGGGGTCTTGAACGAAGTTGGCCAAGTTGCCGCCCTGCTCCATGTAGGCATCCAAATTTCCGGCAGCGGCAGTTCCAATCCCAGCCCCAAGATCGGAGTAGGCCGCATTCAAGCCGCGACCAGCAAGCGTGAATGGGGAAAGCAGTGCTTCTTTGGCTGTGCCTAGAAGCGATTCTTCTGGGGGTTGTCCGCCCTCAAAGTTGAATCCTCCGCCGTCGCGAGGAGTGAACGCCATTCCAGACGGGTCCATCTGCGGCAACGGAGCTTCGCCAATCGGGAGAATGGGAGCGCGGGCCAATCCCATGTCGGACAGAAAATCGGGACGGGCAGTTTCCGTCTCATCCAAAGGTACGCCACCAAAACCATCGTCATCGTCAATTGCCACGCCTCCGAACTCATCTTCAAGTTCGGCAACCTCGACTCCGCCCCATTCGTCTTTGAGTGGCATTGAAATTGGTGGCTCCGGCCAGATTTATCTAGCAACCCCGAGTTTCAAGTCGGGATGTTCCTTGCGATTACTTGGTCGCAAGTTGAAGGCATTTAGTAAACTCCTTCATTACACCACAGAGCCATTGAAACTTTTATCTCAAACTTTCCGCCGCGTCAAGGCTTGCGATACCGCTTTCCATTTCTGCCGATGTAAGTCGCGCCCTTTGGAAGCGAATCGAATTGCTGCTTGGAAGTAATCGTTGGCGCCTCGGAAGGCGCGGTCGGCGCGGGCTGTTGCAGGGGATCGCCCATGAAAATGCCAGGCTCGGCTTTAGCGGATGTTGGGCTGGCTGTGGCTTCTTGTTTGGGTGTGAAAAATGACGCTATTTGCGTATCTAAAATCCCAAGCCTTTCCTTGTCCGCTGCCGTCTGAAATTGTTTCCCCATCAAGGTCTGGCGCTGCTTTAGAAGGTCGCTGTATTCCAGCTTTTGCCTTGGCGTTAGTTCTGGGGTGACTTGAGGACGCGAATAAACCGACTTAGCCTGCCCGCTAAGTGGGTCAATCTGTACCAACTCGTTACCCATCTCGAAAGTGCGAGGTTGAATTGGTCTGGCCCGCGTTGGCGAACTCAGTTCATCCATCCCATAAGCCCCCATCAAAGGATCAATCAACTCCTGCCGAACGGCCTCCGGGTTCTCTGGGTCGGGAATTCCAGCGTCCATTCGGCCCTGCGCGGTAAGTTGCGGACCTTCACGACCAATCGTCCATGACGGCACGAAATCTTTGGGGAATGCCGATGGGTTTTTTCGCCACTCATCGGAGAGCTTGTTCTGAGCAATGTCCGCCTCAGTCAATGACGCGGAGGCTCTCGGGCGCGAGGTCCTTGCCTCAAACTCAGCAAGCGCCCGCCCCATGTCATCGTCGAAGGCGCGTTGCAGATTTGGCGACAACGGCACTCGCGAGCGCGTTCGCCGGATTTCGCGTTCAAATGGGTCAAGGAGTTCAGCCATAAATCAACGCGCCCACGCTGGCAATACCGAAAGGTTTGAGGTGCCCATAGGCGTATCTTGCCCCGGCAGGCGATAGAGTCCGCTGGCGAGCTTTGGGCGATTAAGCCGGGACTGTGCCGCTGCTGCCTCCTGTCGCGCCAATTCCTCGCGACGGCGCCGGTCGTTGAATTCCTGACTGTATCGGTCCTGCTCGAATTGCTGCGATGGATCGGCGAAGGCGTTGCCGGGAGTGCTGGTGATAAGTTTCATCAGTTGGTCAAAACCAACTTCCTGATTCTTTGCGGCGTCCTGTTGATAGAGATCGTAGCCGAGCGCATTCGACACTCCTGAATTTGGCATACCACTCGTCGCGCCGAAGTACGCGGCCTTAGAGCGGGCTGGGCCAGTGCTGGGCTGACCGCTCAAGAGTTGGCCGATGTTGCCCTCTGCGGAGGCGAGGTTGCCCTTGAAGCCCGGTAGAAAACGAGAAATGTCGAAAGCCATTTTGTTCCTTAATATAAACTTTGGAGACAGTAGTTCGGCCCATTGACTGAGACGCGAACGCTCAGTTGGTCCGCTGGAGATTTGTCGCGATCCTCGAAATTAAGCTCGCGTATCGCAGACAAGAAGTGAGCTTCCGCAAGCTGTACGTCATTCGCTTCGCGGGCTTTTATGGCTTGGATTGCCATCGCCAGCGCGTCTAAGTCTGAAATCAGGAGAAAATCGTTGTCTTTGACGACCGGGATGTAGGCCAGTTTTATCAGCGCCTCCATGTGCCACGTCTTGACGCCGTTCTCATCTGTCGAATGGCACGCACAAGCAAGCTGTGGAATCTTCATCTGCCGGTAGCTCGGGTTCGTCTCTCCCGGTTCGTAGGAGGCCAACATTCTCAGCAGCGTCGTTGCCGGGTCATATTCGTAGAGGTACGCCGGGCTTGAAGTCGCCTCGCGAGTCACCGAGTCAATCTTGGTGACGAGGGTTGTCGTTTGGGCAAGGGGGACTGCCGCCGTAATTGTCAGTCCGTTTTGAATGATTCCACCAACTTCTTCTTGCAGTGGTTGCCCTCCGTATTTCTTTCCGTAGATGGTAATTTTTTTTCCGATGTCAGCCGCCGCGACAACGTGGTATCTGATGAGCTTTCCGGTGTTGCCCGAAACTTGATTGAAGATCGGGACAGTGTTAACGTCGGTTGAATACGCGCTGCCGCCGTAGCCATAACCCCAGCCTCCACCAAAATCCGATCCGTAGCCGCATCCGGGAGATACAATTGCCCACCAGTTGTTTCGGATTTCCATCGCGCCCGAACGACAGAGACGCAGCCCCATCACTGTTCCGACCTGTCGTGGAAATACAACTGAACATCCGTTGGTGCAAAGCTTCATCAAGACCGACGTGCCGAACCAACTTCCTCTCTTGATGAGTCGTCGTGTGGCGCGGTTTACCAAATCCCGGAACTGATCTCCGTTCGCGCATGACGCCGCGATGTTCCTGATTCCGATGTCGGCTCTGGCGTCGGCGAGGGTGTATTGGTAGGCGCTCATCTGCTTACTCCATACTCCTTTTCCTCAAATCTGGCAATCATTGTTCATGGCGCATTGCTGATTGACGCGCTCCAAATGTGCGACTGTGGTGCGCCTCCCGGCGGATTAGCATCCGCCGCCATAGGGACACTGATATGCGAGTCAACCCCGCCGCTGTCTGGAATTGTAAATGGCAGGTCGTGCGTCCCTACTCCGAGTGCGACCATATCAATGATAAGGAGGTTGGCCGGAGGATTGTCATTTTGAACCGCAGATGCAGAAACCGACCCCGCACTTGGAACGGAAGTAATCTCCAGGTGAAAAATGCAGTCGCATCCAGGTCCGTTGTATGTGATGCGTCCGGTGTTTGCCGCAAATGCAAATGCTGGACTGGCTGCCGCAAATGCTGATGCAGAAAAAGAATCGGTTATACCAACGCCTGCCGGGTTAAAAGATGCGACCCCTCCACCAAACTGAACAATGGCATAGTCGGTCCCATTATCGTTCCATGAAAGCTGTGTCCAATCAGGGCAAACACTGGCTGCGGTGACCTCCAGCGCGAACGCCTTTGAGCAAGTATTCCCGCTGCCATTTACCACTTGAGTCGTAAAATTGGAAGTCTCGACAACTGTTGGCGTTCCTGAAATCTCTCCGGTCGCCGCGTTGAGCGTCAACCCGGTTGGCAACGATCCAGCAATAATGCTCCACACCAAAGTGCCGGTAATGTCGGTTGCCGAGAGCGTCGTCGAGTAAGGGGAATCCTCCGTGCCATCCGGCAGCGGTGACGCCGTGGTTATCAAACACGTTCCAACGTCCAGCGTGAACACCTTGGCGCAAACTTGATCGCTGTTTTGAACGAAGATGGCGAATGAAAAAGGATCGTCGGTCGTTGGTGTGCCCGAGATTTCTCCGGTTGCTGTGTTGATCGTGAGTCCGGGTGGAAGCGAACCCGATGCAATCCCCCAAAGCAACGTCCCACTGATTCCCGTCGCCGCCAACGTCACGGAGTAGGGTTCGCCAATGGTCGCGTCAGGAAGTGTCGCCGACGTAGTGATTCCCACGATGCTGATGGAATACGCCCGCGTTGCGCTAATGCCATCTGAGGTCGTGCCGCGCAATGTGAAATTGTAATTCCCAGCAACGGTTGGCGTGCCAGCGAATGCCGCCAAAGTTCCGACATTGGCAATCATCGTTATCCCGGTCGGAAGCGCCCCTCCAATAATCCCAAACGTGACTGGATAGCTTGTGCCCGGACTCACGGAGGCCGCTATCGTGTCTCCGAAGGAAGAATTGATGCAGGCGTAACTATCGAAGTCTCCAAGCGAAATTGACGTTCCGAATGGATAACTTGGAGGCAGGAAATCGCACTGGGCTTGCTGGGTCGCAACCTCTTGAATAATGGCCGCAACCGCCGCGTTGATCTGGGCCGTGGTAGCATCGGCGGGAAGTGTCCGACAGACCGTGGACTGACACCCTTTCAGGCAGAGAGTGATGGGTTGCCCGGGAGTCTGGGGAACGTCGGGGAAAATAAATGTCCCCGGAGGATAGGTGACAACCACCGGCTCGCCTGGAATGCAACCGATCCCGCCAACCGGACAGGTGATAACCACCGTTACTGGAGTGCCGTTAAAAAAGAGCGCGTCTTGAAGTGAGAACGATTCGGCGTCGGGTGCGATTCCAGTGCAATCATTCGTCAGGCACGATTCGTTTTCGGCGATGGCGGCAGGAGGGTTGTCAAGTGAGTAGAAAGTGGCATCCGCCGCGATTCCGGCGCAGTCGTTGGTTTTGCATTCGACGCGGAGGCGTTGGAAAGTGACAGGCGTTGGAGTCGGCGGAATCGGCGCCCCTGCGCCGTCGCCAAACAGCCCTGTGCCAAATTCAAATTCTCCGAACATAAAATCACAGCGGGCGCTTGGTTAGAACGGCCCACATATCCGAATACGTTTCGTGGTAATGCCGAAGCGCGAACATTTGAGTCTCGTGGTTTCGGCTCGCGAAGTCAGGGGAAATGTCAGAGGGGCCGCATTGGTTGTCGAAGTTACAACGCAAGTCGTAATATCCATAATTTAATTTATTAGCCTCTCGCCAACCTTTGTGCAAGTAGAGATAAAACATCGCGACGACGGGTGGAAATTTATGAGAGCAATCGCCCAGCGCCCTTTCACTTTTGTGACTTGGAGTGATGACGCGCATGATCGCATCGGGCTTCATTATTCGCCAGCACTCCTCAAAGAATCTCGGACGAATCTCTTGGTCGAGATGCTCAACAAAGTGAGAGCAATGGATTTCGCTGACAGACTCATCTTTCCACGGCCACGGGAACTTGGTGAGGTCGAGTTTAACATCCACTCCGGGGGCGAACAGGTCCACGCTGGTAAATCCCGGTTGAGGGTTTCGGCCAGCGCCAAGGTCGAGCTTGATTGGTGGTTTGATTGCTTTTATTTTTGCCATATTTACCAAAGAAAATCGTTTTCGACATCGTGGTGAGCGCATTTTACCCGGTTGTCCACGGCGATTTTCCCACCGGATCGAATCACCTTTTCGTGCCAGAAAAGGTCTTGAGTGTAACACTGAGTTCCAACATTCGGGTCCCAACTTTGCTTGGTTTCAAAGTACGGTGGTTTTGACTTCTTGAACAATTCCAAGCGAATGAGAGAGAATCCCATTCCAGTTCCATTGACTCGCTGGACTTGGTTTTCCTTGACCAGTTGTGGGATAAAATTTAACGGAGAAACATCAGGATCGCCGTACAGCATTGGTTGCCCTCCCTCGCCCTTCGTGAAATACAAACCTCCAACGATGTCGTATTTATCAATGCTCTCGTAGAGCTTCAATAGTCCGTCAGGTGGCGGCACCGTATCGTCCTCGACCGTGAGCATGTACTTGAACTTGCTCAAAACAGGACTCGCCAAAATCATTTCAACCGCCGCGTTAAACGCTGCCCCTACTTCCAAACCTGAGATGAAGATAGGCCCGACCGTGGGATTATTCATCGGCCTCATCAACCCCTGCATCGCGCTCACCCATCTCGGCGTCAAACTCCTCCCTCCCCGCGTCGGTGTGACAATCACCGTCGAAAGATTCTTGTAAGACTTCGATTGCGAAAGCCGTTCATTAGCCTTCTTCAAATCGGCGTTCTGATGACCCGGAGAATATGGCAAAATTATCGCTGGTTTCATTGGCCGGTCAAATTGAAATACAGACGCCGGTTTGATCCCAGCACGGTTAAATTGGACAAGGCAATGGTCGCCCCATCAGTGGTGAAAAATCCGCCGCCCATAATAGCGGGATCGCTCGCCGTTCCATCGTTTCCCATTACAACGCTGCGAATGTCAGCTTGGTTGACAAAGGCTATATTTGTAACCATGGCCCTGGGATTTATCAGTGCGGATACATCGCCGGAGGATGTCGCGGCACTGGACATGCGGGCGCCAACCCAATACTGACCCGCAGTCATGGCGGCCTGAACCATCGGAAGATCAAAAAACTTAAACCCTGTAATTGACGCCATCAGTCCCGTCGTTACGGTTAAATTGTAAACGCTTGAGCTTATTGCGTAGCTTTCGCTCCCGGATGAACTGATTGTTCCCGCCTGCCAAGTGGCGGCGCGCGTGACCGTCCACTGGCTTCCGTTTGTGATGGTCAACTGGTTCTCGAATCTATACAGGGCTGACGCTGACGTAACAAGTTCAAGATTGGTTGAGTTGGCGCCGGTCCCTTGCGAATAAAGATAGCCAGTATAGGATTGGCCAATTCCTGCGGTCGCCGACGCGAAGGTCGCATTGCTTACAATGTTTGATGTGTTGGATGAAACTGAAACCAGCATTTTCGCATACGCGCTGCTCATCTCAAAGGGGAGGTTGAATCGCGCCAGATAAAGCTGTGAATTGTTGACATTCGCGGTGGCGGTTGAAATCAGTGCAAACGGTTCAAAATAGCTGACCCTGGCCGCCGCCGCTGTTCCTCCGGCGGCGCTTGCGGTAATTGTTGAGCCATTCAATCCGAATGTAACCCCGTTGGAATTACTGAACACAATCGAAGCAAGATTGTTGGAGGTCGTGCCCGCGCTGAAATTGACCGACCCTCCTCCGCCAGCAGCAACGCTCGCTGTAATTATGCTCCCCGCCGACGTTCCAAACGTCACGTTGTTGGCGTTGCTGAATCCCAAAGTTTGAAACGCGAACGATCCGTTGGAGGCCGATGCCGCCTGATTGCTCTGGCTGGTCAGGCCGTTGTGCGAGGCCACGACCGATCCGCCGCTGTTTGAAAACGTGATGCCGTTGGAGTTGGCAAAATTGAGCGTCTGAAACGCGCTGCTGCCTCCTTGCGCGGAGAAAGCTTGGTTGCTTTGAGAGGTCAGTCCGTCATGTGCGGCGGTGAGAGTGCTTCCATTGAGTCCGAAAGTAACCCCATTGGAATTTGAGAACACGACTTCTCCGAGAGCGACATTCGTAGTTCCTGCCGAGATTGAACCCGCTGCGCCGCCTGCCGCGACACTGGCGGTCAAGGTCGAGCCGTTTAATCCGAAGCTGACCCCTCCCGAATTGGAAAACACGATTGAGCCAAGATTGTTGCTCGTCGTCCCTGCTGAAAAGTTGACGGAGTTTCCCCCTGCGGCGGTTCCGACCGAGGCGGTCAGCACGCCGTTATTGGATAGCCCGAAAGTGACGCCGTTGCTGTTGGAGAAAATTACAGTGCCGGTGCTTTGAGAATTCGCACCGGCAGAAATTGCCGCGCCCCCTCCTCCGCCAGAAAAACTTGCTGTGATGGAATTATTGCTCGCTCCAAAGGTGACGCCGTTTGAGTTTGCAAAAACCACCTGATTGCCGGTCGCATTAGTCGTCCCGGCAGAGATGGAAAAGATCGCCTGATTTTCAATGTCGGTGAAAACTTTTGCTGTAACGGTGTTGCCGATGCGGTAGCCGGAAGCGATGGCCTTTGCGGTGGTTCCCTCTTGGGCGCGGACGATGGTGAAGATGTCGCCAACGATATTGGTTACGCGGACGATTTCGGCATTGGCGGCTGTGGGGCTTACTGTTGATGGCCAGACTGTGCAATTAAAAGGCACTGCCGGAAATAACGACACGAACCCAGCCGTGATAATCAAACTCGTTCCTGATAGCGCAGGAGACGGCGCCACCGCTACCGTTGCGAGGGCCAGGTTGGTGTGGGCATCGAAGGTTGCCATAGGACTTAGCTTGTAACAGTCTCACTCACATTGCAAACCGGACTCTGGAACTGCGGCACTGGTTGCGTCACCGCAGCGACTCTCAGATTCAACATCCGCCAATAGCCGGAAATTTGCAGCCTTACCTGCAACGTCCGGCCAAATCTTGCTGGCGCGTCCAGTGAGCCGTTGCAAATCGCGCTCTGTGGCTCGCCAAATCCGATCCTTGGAAAGTAAAGTGGCTTCGATCCCGCCGCCGCGCAAATAGTGAAGTCATGCCACGGCACCCAGCACGTTTCGTCGCCATACCCACCGTATTGATCCGGCTTGTAGAACACCTGAAACCTGACCGTCCCGATAATCTGGTCAACCGCAAGCTCCCCGTTCAGGAGTTGCAAAAATACCTCGTGCGGTTTGACATCCTGATTGAACATCGAAGCCGTTTCGATGATGGCCGAAATGGGCACGCTGCCATTGTCGAAATGTTGGTCGCCAGTTGGAAGCAACTCGTACAATTCGATTTTTGACAGCGTGACGTTAAAGGTGAACGCAAAGGCGCGGCTCGTCCCGTTGAATAGCCCTTGCGTCAATTGCAGGGTGTTCAAGCCCGTCCACTGGCCATCGTAGCAGGCTGGCTCTTTTCCGCGCAGGCTGCTCAGGCCGTCCAGATTCATTGCGACCAAACTTGTGTGGAATACCCCCTGCGAGGATGCCTGTGGAGAGGCGGTGAATAAAACGCGGTTGTCGAAATTGATTGCGCTGCCGTAGGGCAATAGCTGCTGGTCGTCCTTGTTGAACACGCGAACCATTTCCTCAGAGATGGGGGTGTTGCCATTCAACGACGACGTGAATTGTTGGCGGGCCAGAATCAGCGAACCCAATCCTGCCGTTGACCTGAATTGAATGTCGCTGTTGACGTTGATCGTCGAGTTTTGGGCGAGTGGGCCGCGACCTTTGAGGGCTTCGGTGAGAATCGGACTGCCTTTTAGAATGATCGCCGCAAGGTTTTCCGGGTTGACCGGAGCGATGCAGCTAAAAATTGAACGGGCCGTTCCAACCATGAGCGGGCCTTGGCCTAAAGCAACATCAAGTATCGCCGCGAACGTCATTGAGGTAATCGTGTCGCCTGCCGACGGAATGCGGAAGTTGCCGCCTCCGAAGGTTGTCAGGGTCGTCTTGAGAACGGCATCACGACGTTGATACGCTTCCGTCCCGGATGGCCCGCCAGAAATGTCGCTGGGAAGAAAGCTCACTCCGTCCACGAGCGAAACCCAGTTTTGGCCGTGACCGTAGGCGCCCATTCTACCGGCAGGAAGTTCAGGAACGGACATTATGACCGCGCTGATTAAGTTTCCCGACGTGACGTTGGAGAGATTGATTACAACTAAGCTCGTGCCGCCCGGAGGAGCAGGAACGGCTTTTATGGTGTACTGCTTGTTGTTTATGAAAACTTGCTGATTGTCGGGGCCGGAGTAAGCGGTGTCCAAAGTGAGTTGAACCGTGCCACCTTGCGCGGGAGCAACCGTCGCGCTCGCGGGAGCGATGCTTCCAACAACGACGTTCGGGGTTGTCGAAGCGCCCTTGATTAAAATCGTATGCGCCGGGATGCTGTCGCCGGGGGCAATCGTAACTGACTGGGTATTTCTGACCGATACGAAGTTGCCGGGGCCGATTGATTCCGCCGCATATAACTTTCCTAAAATAATTACCAGGTCTCCGGCGCCTCCGGTGAACGGTAGCGTCAATGTGAGTGTTAAAAGCAATGTGCCCGCAGCGTGAGTTCCTGCCACGCCCCCAAGAGGCAGGTTCGTCGCTTGAACCCCGAAAACATCTCCCCGAATTATCACTTGATCGCCAACTGCTATCGCCTCGCCCGGAGTCGCGGTGTAATTGGTCGCGTCAACCAGATAGCCCGCCGCGTTGGAGATTGGTTGGTAAAACTCGCCATCAATAATAACGGGGACGTTGTAGGGTCCGGTGTAGGGCGCGAGTAAAGTCAGCGTGACCTGATTTCCAATCACTGTTGGTTTTGCAACCGACCCGGCATCCTGAGTAGCAAGCAGTGTCGTTGGCCCGAAACTCCTGCGACTGCTATTACCATCGTAAAAAATCGGCAGACTGATGCCGTCGTTGACGATGACGAAGTTCTCCGATTGCCATAACCAGGCTTGAGTCGCCGTCGCAGGATTAGGATCGCCCGGAATGCTGATGTCGGAAACCGTGATGACATTTCCCACCGTCAGAAACTTGTAGAGCTTGCCACTGATGGCCGCGATTTGCGAAGTCTCGCCGGAGTCCGAACGGTACGGCGTCGGCATGGCGCCCTGAAATAATCCCTCCTCAATCGCGGTCTGAACTTCGGGCGAAGGATAAACTATCGTCAGATGCGTTTTTGAAAACGGAGGCCGGGGCGAAGCGTAGCCGTCGCGGACGGTCACGTTTTGAAGATAGGAGGCTTGGGTTTTTTCGATTAGGAGTGGCAACATTCCACTCATCATGCCGCCCGTCAGGACGCTGACTGAATCGTAAATAGTAGCGGGGCGGAATGGGGTTGTGTCGGCCACGTTAAGTCAGGCTGGTGATTAAATCGTTGATGTGATCGGCCAGCGATGCGACAGCGTTAGCCGTGTCCATGTTCATTATCTTCACCAGCAACGTGCCCTGCCCTGCCGTGAAAATTGTTCCGCCCGCCGCTACTTCAATTTCTAACACCTGAGCCGCCGTGCCGACATTCGCCGCCGTTACCGCCGTGCCCGCGACCAATGTTCCAAGAGTCGCCGTGTTCGCCTCAGTTGGATTAACCACGCCTCCAGTAACATTCGTGCCGCCAATTTCGAGATTCAAACTCATTGTGGCCCCTGCGCCGACTCCAAGCGTGGTTGGCACGAAATCAACCGCAAGAATTTTGAAGGCGTAGCCGGGCACGTAGCTCGACATCAGATTCGCAGCCGCAGCCGTAAGCGCGACGAGGTTGATGTGAAACATTAAAGTGGTGACGCCGACACCAGCAGCAACAACGAGGTTATCCACCGCTCCAGCAGTCGTGAGCGCACTGTAATCAACGGCAGTCGGAAGCGCCGCAGAAAGCGCACCCGTTGCCCCGACCGAAGTAAACTGACCGCCTGAACCGATTGTGAACGGAGCGGCGGTGTCGCCCGGAGCGGCTGTGTAGCGCAATCCCATGGCTGTCGTTCCGGTCTTGTCAATTAACTCGAATGTCCCATGGTCAGTGCCGCCAGAGGGGTCAGCGCCGAAGATGGTCTGACCGATGACAAACATCGCGTTGCTGACGACCGCGACTTGAACTGTGGCCACTGCATCGGCGAAGGTGGCGTTGGCGGTGGAGAGAGTGAACACGGAAAGACCGTCCGCGCCTGCGGCTCCTGCGGCCCCGTCGCTACCGGCGGTTCCGGGGACGTTAGTTACAACGGGCTGACATGGGGCACAGCAATCAAAGGCATCGCTCACGATTGATTTATCACTTGCGCGGCTACCATAGTCAATTAGAATCGCCTTGGCTTAAAAGGCCATGCGAGATGAATAAACAAATTTCCACAGACTGCTTAAACCGCGAGGTCAGCACCCGTCTCCATCGGGCTTTTAGGTCTGTGGGTTTTGTTTGTTATGAGCCAATACAATCGCAAGCATGGAGCAACTTCTGGCAGGAAAAGAACCAAAGAGTATCGGGCGTGGAAATCAATTAAAGACCGATGCTATCTCAAAACTTCAAAGTCCTATCCTCGGTACGGAGGACGTGGAATTTCCATGTGCAAAGAGTGGAGAACATCCTTCCTTGAGTTTTTGAATCACATCGGTCTGTCGCCATCTCCAAAGCTTCAAGTTGAGCGAAAAAACAACAGTGGAAATTACGAGCCTGGAAATGTTGTTTGGGCCACAGTTCGCCAGCAGTCTCGAAATCGCAGAACAAATGTTTTTTCTGAATTCATGGGGAGAACTCAATGTGCAAAAGACTGGGCGCACGAAATCGGGGTTCCATACTACACTGTCATAAGAAAAATAAACGCCGGATGGAGCGTCGGCAGAATTATTGCGAAATACAAAGAACCCTGACATAATAATTTCAAATGCCGAGAATCCGCTACGAAATCAAATGGCCCGACGATCTTGACGACGCGCAGATAGAACGCGAGATGCTCCGCTACGGGGGTTACTACCCGTCCAAGGACGGAAAGGTTCGCGGGCTTGGACTGATGCAACACTTCAAAAATTATTGGGCGCTGCTCTGGCCGGAAGATTCTCAAACTTGGTGGACAGATTTGATTCTTGAAAACATTATCAAGAACACATTCACGTCTCTCGTCGGTCCTGCATCTTCATGGAAGTCTGGCACGGTGTCTCGCATCGCGCTCATGGATTGGTCGTGCTGGCCGGATTGCACTTCGGTCATTATGAGTTCAACGGACATGGAGGGGCTTCGCTCGCGCATTTACGGCGAGACAACGATGATGTGGAAACGCGCTTCGGAAAACTTCGATTGGTTTCCGGGCAACCCCGTTGACAGCAAGTGCGTCATCACGAATACCAACGTCGAGGAGGAGAGCGCCCGCGATATTCGCAACAGTTTGCTCGGAGTTGCCTGTAAAACTTCCTCTGGGGTTTTTGTCGGCATGGGTAAATACTCAGGGCGCAAGAATCGCCGGGTGTGGTGCCTTGCGGACGAGTTTCAGTTCATGCAACTTAGTATCCTCCAAGGTCAGGACAACCTCATCAGCAACGACGACGGCTCTGGTATAATGGGCGGCGTCTATCCCCAAGATCATCCAGACCCCATCGAGCGCGGCAAGTCTCGTCGTTTTTATCGGTGCGTGTTTATCGGAAACACCAACCCGTCGGTTCGAGACAACCCTCTGGATATTGTGTCTGAGCCTGAAAATGGATGGGGTTCAATCCCGGAGGCAACAGTTGAGTCTGGTAAAACTCAGGTGTGGAAATGCAAGAAGCACCCCAAGCATCCAGTTCAATGTGTCTGCGTAAACCTTGATTCATTTGATGGTCCGAATAGCCCCTTTCCGGTTGACCGACCGCGCTGGTCGCAACTGGCAGGACCTCACAAGCTGGCAAAATACACGCCCGGCTCTGAATCGTATTGGTCGAACGGACGCGGCACTTTCAAGTTTGGTTTGGACGCCTTCAAAATCATCACCAAGGAATTATGCGACATCTATCACGCCTTCGACGATGTGGCGTGGGAGGGTGAAACTACCAGCATTGGAATGTTGGATGCCGCGTACGGCGGGACCGGATCAGACCGCTGCCCCCTCGGATGGTTGGAGTTCGGAAAATGCGTTGATGGCAAGACTCGGATTAAGTTTCGTGAAATGTGGCTTGTGCCAATCGTTATTCGCAAAGACATCACTGCGGAGGAGCAAATTGCCCATTACTGCAAACAGAAAATGGAATCGGTTGGAGTCATGCCGAAGGATTTCTTTTTTGACGGTCGTGGCACTTTGGCAATCAGCTTGGGGCGCATTTGGAGTACGGACGTAAACAGTTTGGAATTTGGCGGCTCGCCAACCGAAAGACCGGCTGGCCCAGACCTTTACACCGTGGACAAGAAAACAAATCAACGGAGACTCCAGACTGCCAAAGAAGCATTTTTGAATTTCGTCACGGAGTTATGGATGAGCGCCCATTACGTAATTGAATCTGACCAAATGCGCGGACTATTGCTTGAAATCGTTCTTGATGCCCAACCCCGCGAGTGGAGAAAGGTTCGTCAGGATAAAATCCAAATTGAAACCAAGGACGAGCTTCGGGAGCGCACAGGCGTCAGTCCCGATCTTAGCGACATGCTTGTTACTGGAATTGAGGGAGCGCGACGGAGAGGTTTTATGATTGATAAGGTTGCCAATCCGGAAACATTCAAAAAATCCTCCCGCCCCTCCTGGCTGGAAATCGAGGCCAAACGCGAAATGGACGATCTAATCGCGAACCAACTGGTAAAAGTTTGAAATATGACAACTCCCGAACAATCCGCGATTGATTGGTTTCTCGAATCGTATCCGAATCCACCGATTCGCGAGGATGGATCGATAGACTTTGAATCGCTATGTGGAGAGTTTCTTGTTGAGGGCGTTCCCCACCGCGAGGTTAAGCACTATTACAATTTGCTACCGGCCAATCTCATTAAAGTTTGACAACCGCGCCACGTTTGATATTTTAATTTCAAGAGCGCGTGGCGGAAACATAGGCTGTCCGAACCACCAGAGCCAAGTTCAATGCGAAGAAGTTTCTCGATAATTGCTTCGCAGGGCGTGCCGAGTCGAGACATTGATGAAAACTAGGCGCAGGTATCGTCGAATAATCAACGATTATTGCTACGAAGCTCTAAAAACTGAGTTCAAATCTCAGACCCGCGACCAATTTTAGTAGGGGTATCAATGTCAACCGGGAGTTGCTGGTGCGAATCCAGCCATGTTCTGCATCATGTGGAGTAAATAGTAACATCAATGAGAATCGCCTGGTGAGAGTGAACAAAATGCAGGTCTGGCCACTAGACTAAAGTAGTGGCAATAAATTTAATGAGCGCCCACTCCCTAAAATGCCCCGCGTGTTACCACACACTGTACGCCCACATTCTCATGTCGGAGAATCGTGAGATTACAATGTATTGCGGCAATCGCCAGTGCCAGCTTAACGGGCACGACCGGGGCGTTCCCAAATCCAACGCGCAGGAATCTTACGAGGCGTTTGTGCAGCGGTATAAGGCTTGGATGGTGGAAAGGGAGATGTGATTTTTGCGATGGCTGCATGGTTGGCACGGATACTCCCGCTGCATGGCTCCACCGTGCGACGGCTATGTCGCGGTAAACGTGAAGTCTAACGGCTATGTCGCCAGCGCACTTTTTGAGTGAGCGCATCCGAAAACTCGATAACAAGCAGAATTGCGTGCTAAGACCATGTTCAATCCGGGTAAACCGAAGTGCGCCCACTTCCCTTCTTGACATTTTTCTTTCAAACCCTAAAATCTTGAACTAAATGAGTCAACCAGAAGTAAAATGCGGTTGTTGCGGCGGCAAAGGCCATCGGCCTTTGACGAAGAAACTGGCGGAAATGCTTGCGGCTGCGATTGCGCTTAAAAAACGTGGCCGGGGAAAAGGCGGCGAGCGTCGGAGGGGTCGTGGATTTACCGCCTCAGATTTGGGGGTGGCCGCTGGTTGTAAGCCCGACGTGGCCCATCATCGCATTCAGCGCATGATTGAGTTGGGCGTGATTAAGAATGTGACGAATGTGACTCCGGCGAGGTATGTAGTGGGTTGATTAGCTTTTTTAGTTGCCGTTTAAGTTGTCGGCACTCCCTCTTTGAATCAGAGAGCTTTTGGTTAATTTTCCCAATCTGCTCGCAACATCTATGGGTGCTTAATTGCCAATCAAGAAAGTTCTTCTCGTATTTTCCCCTGATAAATATCAAGGCATCCAAAAGTGAAATCTTTTTCTCCAGCGGAACACGGATTCCATGCACGGCATTTATAGCCATGAGGTATTCTATGGCCTCGTTCATTTCCCTCTCTAGTTCTTCCTCGCGATCAGTCATACTCCCTCCATCGGTACCGTATCCATCTCCGCCAGTTTCTCGCCCAGATTTTTCAGCCGGACATTTTCCAGCCGTTTGATCTTCCGAAATTGTTTATCCGCAGCCTCGCGATGCAGGCGCAATCCCGAAAGGTCGGTCGTGCCGGTCAGAAGCGATTCGGCGTCGAGATGTTCTTGCGCGACAATTTTAGCCATTGAGATTTTTGCGTGAGCGTGGTCAATGTCGGTTAGGATTTGGTTTCTATGGGTGTACTTCTTCATCGCGTTTCTTCGGTTAAAATCACCGGATTTGGAAACGCAATTATTTGTTCAATTCCAACAAAACTCAACCTTACTCCGCTCCTCATTCCAAATCCATCTCGCCCCTGATACGCGACCCGAACCAAAACTGTTCCGTTCGTCGGAATCTTCTTCAATTCTTCAATCAGTTCGTCGCGGGTCATAAGTCATCTCTGTTGATTGCTTAACCGTTTTCGTTCAGCCTCGCGATCAATCGCCTTGCGATATTCCTCCGTCGCGTCTTTCAATCCAAGTTGGTAGCCGTGGGCCAAGGCTTTTTCGACGACCGGGATTGATCCAGGATAACAGTATTTTTGGCAAAGCCACCACGCATCGTTACGCCACTCTCTGATTTTCATTCGGATGATGCTGGTAGCAGCTTTTTGAAGTTTGATTCTTTGAGCGCGGCGTAAAAAGTTTTCTCGCCATCCCAAACGTACGGAAGAAAGACCTGCATGAACTCCGTTTGCTGGAGTTTGAGCCGGGTGCATTCCACTTCGAGCGAGTCTTGCAATAACTTCCATGCAGTCCGCTCGGATTGTTCGGCGATTTTAATTCGAGTTCCGCTGTGAGGCCGGGAAACCTTTTTCCACATCGCCTCGAAAATCTTGCCGGAGTCCGCTGGCATTTTGAAGTTAATGAAGCGCCCGTTGAGTTCGACCGTGAACATCAGGCTTACGATCTTTCCATCCTTGTAGTCCTTGCTGACATTTGAAGCTCCCGACTCCGCCAAAAGCTGCTCGATTCTGGAAATGGTTTTCTGAACCGGCACTTCACTGGTGTAGTTTTTAAGAAACATTACGCCCCCACTTCTACCACCCCGTCACAATACTTCAAGATATTTCTTGAACTTTTATTTTCATTCGATAGGATGGTGGGAGTGAAACGAAAGCCGGAAACCAAGAATGTCGAACCGCGAAAGTTTGCGGACGGGGAGAGCGTGATTATTTTACGCCCCCACCTTTGGAGTGGGTGTTCTGGAACCGTTATATCTTTTTCCGATGGACTCCACCGCCTTAAAATAGACGCAAAAGACGGCGAAGCTTATCCTTCTAGCTTCACAGCCGAAGCCCCTGGATCACTGTTGGAGTCTTTTATATGAACCCTGAAACGGCGACTCCGCTAACAGATAAATTTGCCTTCGGATTTTCCAAGCCCAACGTTGGAGATGGAGTTGAAATCTGCCATCATTCAAATGCTGAGTGGAGGTATTTTGCGAGCAATCTTGAACGCGAGTTGATCGAGTCAAAAGAGCTTGTGCGCCTGCTTGAAGATCATCCTGAAAACTATCGGGAGTTGCTCAAAGAGCGCGATGATTTAGCGGGACGAATTCTCTCTTGGGACGGACTTGTTTTTGAATTGACCGGAAACGAAGGCGAGGATGATTCGTTTGAAGTGCTAAAGCAGCTTGTGGCTGACATGAAGGACAAACTTCACGCCGCCGAACAAGTTGCCTCCAACAACTCCTGCTGGTTTGATTGCCTCGTCAAAGACTTGAGCGAGATTCTTAAATGCGATCCGAAACCGCATGTGATTTTGGAAGTGGTGAAGCATCTCAAAGAAGGACAGCTATGACTTCCCGCTTTGCCCCACCCCGCCCTGATGAATCTTTCGAGCAAGAACCCGCCGAATGTGAGGATTGCCAGACGCCGTTTTACCCCGATATGAATTTCGAGCGGGGGGAGTTTGAGCGCAAGTGTGAGATGTGCAGGGCGCATGAGGAGAATGAGAAAAAAATATGAAACCCGAAGATCAAGTTAAGGCGCTGGCCGACTTGGACGGATGGCTAAACGTCCATGAATCCGGCAGGCTCGACGGTCAACTCGTTGGCTACCCGCCATGCGGGCTTATGAAGTATCAGGGTGTGCCAGCATACCTAACTTCATACGATGCCATAATTCCGCTGATTCAAAAGCATTCAGAATCCGAAAAAATGCTATTCGGAGAATGGTTGGCCGAGGCCCTGGGCTATGGCGAGGATTGGTATGAAGGTTGGAATATGGCAGCAGACTCGTTTGCCAAAACTTTAACAGCCACTCCAGCCGAACTCTGTGAAGCACTCCTTCGCGCAACGGGAAAATGGAAGAACTAATGAGAATCTCCCAAGCAGAATTTTTAGCGATGCAGGCGCGGTGTGATAAGGCGCGGGCGCAGGGTGTTGTCGAGCAGCCGGCGCCAGTGGGTGTCTCGAAAGAATCCAATCTTCACAACGACATCATCGAGATGAATTTCGAGCGGGGGGAGTTTGAGTGGAAGTGTGAGATGTGCAGGGCGCATGAGGAGAATGAGAAAAATTGAATGAAAAAAATCGCGATTGATCCCGGATGCAACGGCGGAATTGCCTTCACTGATGGCGAAGTGACCACCGCTATTCCAATGCCAGCCACATTGGGCGACCTTGTGACAAAGCTGCGCGAGCTTTCCGCGAACGGTTACTGGCACTGCTATCTTGAGCAAGTGGTTGGATTCATTCCGATGGCGGGCGCGGGCGCTATGTTTTCGTTCGGTCAATCGTTCGGGCAGATTCAGGGGTGCCTCGCCGCGCTGTCGTTTCGCGTGATTGAGGTTCGGCCTGCCGCTTGGCAAAAGACGTTGGCGCTTGGTAAAAAGAAAGATCACGGCAACGCTTGGAAGTCCCATTTGAAGGCGAAGGCCCAACAGCTTTTTCCGACGTGTGATGTCACATTGAAAACTGCTGACGCGCTTTTGATTCTGGAATATGGGAGACAGCAGCTATGACCTACACGAAAGAAATGAACGACGGAAATCATGTGTTTGTTTTCGGAAGCAATTTAGCGGGAAGGCATGGCCGTGGCGCGGCGCTTGCGGCGGCTAAAAATTGGGGCGCGGTTTACGGTGTCGGCTTCGGCCCCACCGGAAACTCCTACGCGATCCCCACGAAAGACCATCAGCTAAAAGTCCTGCCGCTGGATCAAATCCACGCGCATGTTGACTGGTTTATCAATTACGCCGAGAAACATCCCGAGACGACATTCCTCGTTACCGCCGTAGGTACTGACTTGGCCGGGTACTCCCCCAAGGACATCGCCCCAATGTTCAAAGATGCGCCAAAGAACTGTGTGCTGCCGGAGGAGTTTTTATGAAAAGCTCACAAGATTTTATGCTGGAATTGAACTCAACTCCGGCGGAGCAGCGATTGCCGCTGATAGAGAAGCGTGACGCAGAAATTTTCAAGGCCGGTCAGGACGCGACAATGAAATGGGTTAGCGAGGAGTGTCGTCGCCAAACGGAAAGGCTGATTGCAATTCAGCACGATCCAAATTACAAAGCTCCTCCTCAGCACGGGGATTGGCGGGACATTTATGGATAGCGTACGCAATTTCGTAGCCGCTGCTGTGATTCAACACCTTCACCGTAAAATAAACCCGCGCCCTGCGCTTCGAGTTCGAGGATGCGGGGGACGTATTCGGAGTTGGTGAGGGTTTCGGAGACGCGCATTTAAGAAAATTATCATGAGTGAGAAAAACAACAAACCTGATTGGTGGCCGATGTGCCCGTGGCCTCGTGATGTCTGGCCAATGACCGAATCAGAGTACGTCGCCGCCGTTCCCGATCCGGCAACAAGGACCGCCATCAGCGGGTTTTTGATGCGGCGCGGCTGGGAGCTTGCCGAGGAGGATATTTTCTACGCTCTGGAAACCAAACTCAAATGACCCCACCCATCAACCCCGCCTTCGCTCGCTTCGTCGTGAGCGTCCAGCCCGAACTGCCCAAGGATTTTCAGAAGAACAAATACAAGATCAAGAATCTTGAGGCGGGATTGACGACGCATGGACAACCGAGGCAGCGCGGAAGTGTGCATACTCGGAAATGGAAAAGGAAGTCGCCCTGACTTTCTGGTATGCTTTCATTGTTTTTGTTTTTTGGTTTATTATTCCTCCATTGAAATGAACTGAGCGTAAGTCGCGTCAAAATAAAGCGGAATGCTTCCCACTTCCCCGTCGCGCTGCTTGGCAATTATCAGCTTCGCGTTATTGCCTTCCCGGTGAATCAATCCCACCACGTCGGCATCGCGCTCAATCTGTCCTGAGTCGGCAAGGTCAGACAGCCGGGGAGCGCGAGCCTCTTTTTTTTCTCCCTTCACGTTATCGCGGTTGAGTTGGGCCAGCGTTATCATCGCCACGTTGTTGTTGTGAGCCAGCGCCTTCAATCTTTGGCTGACTTCCGCGACTTCGTACGTTCGCTTCTCCTGTTTTTCCGAGGCTTTTATTTTTTGCAGGTAGTCAATCACGACCAGTCGGATACCGTGCTTCAAAACCATGCGGTTGATCCTGCTGGCGATCTCGCGGATGCCGTAGCCGTCCACGCCGTCGGCGAAAAAGATTGGCACCTTGTTTAACTGGCCTCTGAAAATTGCGAACTTAGCCATTGCCCCATCGTCGTAAGTTCCCTCCCGAATTATTTTCAGTGGCACTCTTGTTTTGAACGAACACATTCGGCGCATGACGGCTTCGATTGACATTTCTAGGGATACGAAAAGACATGGCACTCCCGAGAATCCAGCGTGTGTCAAGATCGTCAGACCGAGTGCGGTTTTGCCTTGGGAGGGCCGCGCTCCTACAATCATCTGCTCGCCGTACTGGATACCTTGGGTCATGTAGTTGAGTTTTGAAAACCCGGTATCAAGTCCAGAAAGTTTCCCATTTAGATTCATCCGGCGCTCCAGGTCGTCAATCATGCGATTCCCTGCCGCCACAGAATCCAATGTCGGCTTCACTCCATTCTTTTCGACTGACAATATATTCCGCTCGACGTAGCTGATGATGGAATCCACTTCGCCGCTGCATTCAAAAATTTGTTCGGTCGCGGACGTACACGCCTTGAGCAGATTCCGAAGCTGAAACTTTTTGTTGAGGATTTCGATGTAGCTCGGGATGGCGGCTGCCGACACCGCCTCGTTTTGGAGTTTCAAGATTGTTTCCAATCCTCCAACCTCAGCCGATTTCCCCCACCCCTTCAACTTCTCGTGAATCGTGATCGGGTCAATATCTGAAAGGTCGTCTTGCAGCGCCACCATCGCCCGGTAAATTATTCCGTTTTGCGGTGCGTAGAACACAGCCTCGCCCGCCTTCATGGTTTCCGCGCAGATGTCCAGACAGGCGATTGGGTCGATCAGGATGCAACCCAAAACGCCCGCCTCAGCCTCGTCGGAGTGCGGTGGCAGACGGTCGGGAGACGGTCGGGGTTTTGCCATTTTGGAGTCCCGATTAAAGCTGTGCCTGCCGGACTAATTCGGCGTCGGAAAGTTGGGAGGGGGATGTTTCGTGGTTGGAGTTTTCGCCCGGCTCGTAAATCCCCTGCCAGCCTTTCTCGATACAGTGATACAAGGTCTGAATCGCCCTTTTCTCCCCCATGTTGGCGAGCTTTTTGAGTTGAAGTTCTTGGGCGTGGGCGGTCGCGGGTTTGCGTTTTTGTTTCAGGTGTCCGAGCCATTTGTTCCAAGCTTCGGAAAAGGATTCAGTGTCGATATTTGTGGGGAAGGTTGCGGGTTTTTCGGGGGGCGGAGTGGCCGGTTCAGGCGCTCCATTTTCGGAGGTTTTCTTTTGGTAGAACTTGGCTTGGCGGCGCCGGTTGCCTTCCTTCAAATCCTCGGCCCGCCTGATTTGATCGTAAACATTTCCGTTCACGACTTCGTAAAGATACTCGCTTAACTTTATCAACTTCCTGCCCTCTTTGTCTGGTGTCCTGGACTTCAAATCAGGCTCACAGCACTGCTTGATAATGTCGGCGATTTCCGCCTCGTCCTCCCCGATCAAAACCGCCATTAGCGCCGCGTTCAATTCCACCGTGAAAACCGTCCGATCCCGGTTTGGTTTCATGTGGGCGATTATGTAGGGCCAGACCGCAAACATCATGGCCCCCGATCCCATCATTGATCCCGTGTACATTCTTTCAAACAATTTACCGTACATTTCAGTTCGACTCCTTTCTTTGAGACAGGTTGAGATAGACTCCCAGAAGTATTTTCAAACCCCGCGACAGACACGACTCGCAGACGAAAACCTGATTTGAACTTACCGTTGACCATAAAAAATCACCGACTTTTACGGGCGTATGACAAAATGGACAAATCTTGCCTTTAAGCCCGTATTTGTTGGTTATTTTCTGGATCATTGGAGCGATATTACAGACCAAAAACCAACCGTCAATACTTATTTCGTTAGACTAACGATATTCCGTTAGTGTCCGTTAGAAATCGTGATTGTTACAAAACCTAACGTCCTAACGCTCTCAGAGGCAGAGGCAACTACAAACACAAAAACAGAAGCAGCGGAGCCTCGGTTGCAGGTCACGCCAGATCGCTTCGCTCCATCTCGTTCAAAGTTTTGGACAAGGACAAAAACCGTTGACTCGAAAACCGCACCGCGAGACGATCAGCCTCGTGAAGCCGGTCAATCTTTCGAGTCACCCTGAAACGGGTTGTCACGGCTTCACAACTTCGACAGCAACGACAGGGTGACTCTTTTCAACAAAATTGTGAACCCTCACCAAATGGCGAAAGCCCAATGCGACTGCTACTCCGACCAAGGCTGCCTCGGAATCACGATCAAGAACAACGGAAGCCTCGTTCGATTTCGAGTCGAAGGACAGCCATGCCTGTTGATCGGAAATATCAAACGCTGCCAGCACTTCGAGCAGTGCATCCTGCCCAGAAAGCCCGAACACACAGACTCCCGAACCGAAGCAAAACTCCAATCCGAATGGGCCGACGGCGCTCACGAATACCGAATGAAAACCGGAGCGATTACCGGAAACCGACTCTGCCCAGACTGCCAAAAGCGGTTCATCGAACCACGTAGAAGATGCTGCGACGAATGCAGCGAAAAAAGACGCCGGGAAGCAAAGCAGTCTTACAAGGCGAGTCTAAAGGGTACAGTTAAGCCTTAAAAACTCGTCGTTTTGCTAAGGAATTTGATAGGTGTTTTTGAAAGTAGGGTCAACATAGCACCCCCCCCTTAAAAACGGCGATTAACTGTACCCCGAAAAGTTTGGAAAATGAGGTTCGTTTAAGGGAGGGGACTCCTACCCTCCTCCCCGCCCGAAAAGGGGGCTACCGGGGTGGGTGGTGTGGACACCCTCCGGCCCCGGCCCTTGGGAGTCACAAAGAAAATTCTCTGGCCTGTGGTAGATCACCAGCCAGGAGGACATAGAGCGCGATACCATTTCGCCAGTGCGCCGGATATGGTTCTCTATGTCTGTGGAACATCTGTGGAACAGTGTGTGAATAACTTGTGAATAACTATCCAAGGAGGAAAGGAAATCGGTCTTGTGGTGTCATGGCTCAACACCACAATAGAAGATAACGTAGATTGTAATTCATTTATCTAGCTACTTTCATGTTGTCTAACAATTAGGATTTCGGATTGTGAATAACTTTGCCGAAAAGCCTGTGGAACATCCGTGGAACAATTAGTCCGTACTAATCGGCATCAAAGGATCATCCAGGACGCGACTTGATTTCCCCCGAGGGTTAGAGTCGCGGGCGATTAGACTGGTTCAGGGTCTATTGTGGCGTTGGAGCGTCCGGGCTTTGGCTGCTTTGGTTTGAGAGAGCCGGGCGATGGGTAAAGCAATCGCCAGAGCTTCTCTTTGATGCCCGCAATCTTCAACTTGTCGGCCAAGCTCTCGGCCTTGCGATATTCCTTATCTAAGTCATCAATTTGGGCGAGCGTTGTCTTGTGCCTGGGATCATCTTCCGTGATTCGCGGATTTGGCGAGCCATGTTCGGGCAACTTCTCACTCCGCGACCATCGCGCCTGATTGCCTCTAGCGGCCATTTCGCGGGCAATTGCGGGGGTGAACCAGTGCTTTTTTGATGCTTCGGATACCGGCATAAGCAACCGATAACCGATTGAATACCGCGAGTCAATATCATCGCGGTAAATCCAGTTGGCTTCCCGTCATTTCATTGGCTTTCCTCCGTACAATAAAAAGCCCCGCATCGTTCAGACGCGGAGCATGAATGACGATTGCTCGCCAATGCGGGGCTTAATCTTGTTCATAACGCTCCACCTGGCGAAACCGGACGCGGTTCGCTTCCATCCGGTCTTTTGTTCCTGACAAACCAAGCGACCAAAGCTTTGTAGTGATCTTCGATTCGTGGGTTTGTGTTTGGTGTTGTCAGGTAAGATTCAACCAACTCGTAAAGCTCATTGTAAAGCCGTGTTGCGCCGGTTGAATTCGAGGAATCAGAGAATTTCATAAACAAAAATCGCAAAGTTCCTCAGTGGTTCGGTGTTCAATGCCCGCCATGCTTGGTATCCGGCAGGCAAAGACTGGCTCGTTCAATTCGCCGCCGTCAATAAACTTCACCACGCGGCAAAGCTGGACATATTCGCCGGTGGATCGAAGCTACGTATAAATGTGCCTTGTCTTTGATTTGTTCCCAAGTGATAACGCTCCCAAAAATGTTCTGCAATCCAATTTGAACGCCACCGCGCTGATAATCATGGCGCTCCACTTCATTCAATTCGCGCACCCCATGAATGGGAAGCTTTCCGTTCTGAACCATGAGCGCAACGGAAGCGAAGTCAGTGCCGTATTGAATGCGGTGGATATTGTTAGGAGTGGCTTTGATCTCTACCAGAAACGGTTTCATGCTCTTTTATTTCCATTCACCCGGTCTGACGCGGGGCCTTCGATTCTTCACCTGTGAAGATACGAGAGCCGGTCAGGATAAATAAAATCATGCCGCTTCGACTCCGCAATCTTGAACGCTCTTTGACTGGCTCTCATCCGGTTCACATGATTACTTGTGGCGCCCTGCATGTGCCAGCGTCTCTCGATTCTATCTACCAGTTTCCAAGCTGATTCGTCACCGGAGACAATTCGCACCGCGCAATCGTAAAGGCAATTCTCAGCGGCTTTGCGGAGCGTTATCACTTCTCCGCCTTTCCGGTGGCTTGGGCGATGGCAAGTTCGCAATCATGTTTGTAAGCCCCGATTACGCCCGGAGACAAGTCTGGATTTGCAAGCCAGAAATTGATTTCACAAACCAACTCTAAAAGCTCTGGCGCACTCGCAATCAAACGGGCGTTGGCTTCATCTTCCCGCCGCATCCTCAAATCGTTTGGACTGCCTGAATCATCGCCACAAAATCGGGTGACTCCAACAATAGCAATCCCGATTGTTTTGCCTCCTTCCCATTCCCCTGAGATGTTGCCGTTTTTGTTAATCCACTTCCCCGGCGTGTATTTCGTTTCACTCATAATTTTATTTCCTTCGCCCCCATCCTAACCATTGAAAATTAAATGTCAAATACTATGTTGACAAAAACAACTAAAGGAAAGAGAGTAAGAATATGACCGAAACAAAAATAAAACTCGCAACCCTGATTGACCAAACCAACATTCCCGAGAGCCTCGTCCGCGCTGTCGTGCGGCAATTTGGAGGCTGGGGAAGCTTTACTGAATGCGCCTTGGACGTTTGCCGGGGCGGGATTGATGGCGGATTCCATGGCTTCATTTACACAAAAGAGACGGAGGCTTTCGCTAAACGTAACCGTGAAGCGATTCAGCAAATGGCGCAAAGTCAGGCGCAAGATTTTGGAACGAGCGCAACCGAAATGATTCAAGGCTTCGGATGTTTCCGTAATGGTACCAAGCCGACTGATTCAGAAATTGGGCTGGCGCTTTACGCTGGCAAAGATGACGGGGCGGGCGTGCTTAATGCGCTGGCATGGTACGCTGGCGAGGAAGTTTGCCGGGAGTTTGAACGCCTGACTGAGAATTGATATGAAAAACATCGGCGGCGCAATCTTTTCCTCTAGCAGTCCTGAAATCCTCAATCCAATTTCATTTCAAGATGGCGTGTTGCAGGTCGTGGCTGACGAACAAGCGGATACCCATCACCTGTGTTACATCTGCGGCGATTCAAGCACAGTCTTGGCATCTCACCCCAATGGATTCTCTTGTCACGCACTGGCAAAACGGCTTGTAAACTACAGCGCCAACCCGCCAGACAAGAGCGCCCGCCTTAGCTATCTTGAACAGGCGGAGTATATTATCCTTTGCGGTGGATCGGTTGACTTTATCGCGATAAACAATGCCAGACTTTCCAAGCTGCTCGGCAATCTTCACAAACTCACGCCATGAAACACACGATCTCACCTGACCGCCAAAAGCTCACGATTAAAATCTCTGACGACGAACAGCGCATCCTTTATGAGCTGGGCGACGACATCCACCAAGACTTAACAATGACTGACTTCTTGGAGCCGCTGACCCGCAAGGAGCTTGAATGGATCAATCCCATGAACACTGGTGATTTAACCTCCGCGCCGATGTTGGGAATTCTGGGCGACGAAATGACCATTGAAGAAATTGAAGTTGCGGCAAATTCAAAGCCGGGAATTTTCGGTAGCGTGATTTTCGGACATTCAGGCGGCAAAGACCTCCACCAGCCGATCTTGGAACGCTGGGCTTTCGCCGATTATCAAGTCCGCAGCGTCTTGCAAAATTTGCGCGACTATGGTCGGGTGGTTTTCGTTGACCGCTTCTAAACTTATGAAAAACAAAATAATCCGCCCTTGCAAGCCCTGGGAAATCCGAGTGGCCGAAGAACGGGGAATGAATTCGGGCCTGCTGGATGCCCGCAGCTACGATTCCGATCCTGAATGTTTCGAGGAAACTCCCAACCCTTACGGCGTGGATACCGAGGATGACTTGCACGAAGCCTGGGCCGTCGGTTACGAAAATACTTTCGAGGGCAGCAAAACCAAACCTTGAATACCAATCATCAGCTTTGCGACTTGCTAAAAAGGAAATCCAGCCTCCGCCTCTTTATTGAGCGCGAGGCTGTCCAATATCCGTCCTGTCAATCCCGCCACACTCATCGTGAGGCCGCGAGACAATTACACGGCTGGCATGAATTGACGGCACAAATAAAGCGGCTGCAAATGCTCAATACCGGCAAGCTCTGGCAGGTTGACAACAAGATCAACGGTGAAATTCTTTGCGAGGGATCCAAAACCAAATGCGTTCAGTGGTTGCGCGCCACCGGGAATTATCGCGATTGGAAACGCGGGAAAAACAGCCTCTCACTGGGCAAACTTATTTTTGAAAACACACCTTGACAAACTCAATCACAAATGACATTCTAGTTTCAATAAATCAAAAGCATGAACACCAAAACCGAAAACCACCTGACGGTCGCCGTGTTCCTGTTAATGCTTGGACTAATCGTGTTTTTGCTTTCAGCCCTGTCCCAAGCTTGGCGCAACGAAAGATTTTTGGATGCGGAGTTACGAAAACATACGACAACCTACAACCCGACAAACAAATGAAAAAGCTAATTGCTCTAACCCTGTGCGGCGCCATGATTGCCGCGCCGCTTGACCTCAACGCCGTTCCCAAAGAGCCGGGGCCAAACGAGCCGCAATCGGCTGTCATGGCCATCTGCCTTGTTGGTGGTGGCGCCATCGTTGGCGGGGTGGTGATCTGGATGCTAAAAACCTGCCGCCCGAAATACTACTGCGTCAAAGACGAGGACGGGAACGTATTCCCGTCGAATGCCAGCCGCACCGAGCGAGCCGCGAATGATTGGAGTGTTCAATCTGGCCCCTACACAAGCGCAGCGGCAGCGGCGGCAGCGTGTCCGCCTAAAACAAATTCAGTCCAGACGATTTCAGCGGTAGGAGCTACGGTTCAAAGCGCGGACAATCCGGGCGTTTACATCCCCGCCATTCCGATTAAAATCTGGAAGTCAACCAACCTCGTTGACTGGGTTTTGCGAGACACCATCACTGATGATCCCTCACATTTTAGCTGGAGCGAAACAAATACGGCCAGCACGACGGCGGCATTTTACAAGGCGAGTTATTGATGAACACGCAAGCGGACATAAAAACAGCGCCCCGTTTCCGAGTGCGATTGTAATTTTCAAAAGCTAATGACCAAAGGAACTAAAACCCTAACCCTGCCGACGATCCTGAAACTCAAGGCCAAGGGCAGTCACAACCGCGACATCGCCAGTCTTTACGGCATCACGTTTCAGGCGGTGCAACAGCGCGTCAAGCGCGGCCTGCCTGATTTGAAGCATCGCTGTGAGCGGTGTTTGAGGAAGTATGATAAATGATTTTCCCCGCAGTTAATATCGGAGTCAAAATGAAAACACGCGCAAATTCTATCCACGCTCCGCAAGGGGTTGCGCTGCTCCCGAGGGAACTTCCGGGCTGTCTAACACGCTACCGGAAACCGACGATAGGGAATCTTTGCATAAGTCCGCTGCAAGACGCGGAACACCAGAGAGGAATTGAGGCTCGCCGTTCGGTCACGGCACTGCGGGAAGCTCTATGCGTTAAAACAAACTGCCGCCCGTGACAGAACATAATGCAACTCCAAAGCCAATCTGTGCGCGGGAAACACAACCGCTAAACGGGCGGCAACAATTTTAGAAAACCGAAAAACAATCCGAATATATGTCTGACACACAAACCACAACTACAGCCGTAGCAGTCCAGCCGAAGCGCGAAGTCAAAATTGTTCAAGACGATTCAGCCATCAGCTACATGATGGACACCGCCAAGTTTGAGCACTGCTACCGCGTGGCTCAAATGATGGCCCGCGCCAGCTTGATCCCCAAGCATCTCAAGGGTGACAGCGCCGATCAAACCGCCGCGAACTGCTTCCTGGTCGTCAATCAAGCAATCCGTTGGGGCTTTGATCCCTTCGCCGTCGCGCCCGAGACTTACGAAGTCGGCGGCAAGCTGGGATTCCAAGGCAAGCTCCTCGCCGCCGTCATCAATGCCCGTGCTGGCCTTGCCGATAAGCTCTCCTACACCTTCAACGACAAGAAAGGCGACGATTTGGAGGTAACTGTTTCCGGTCGTTTTGAGGGTGAGCAGGAGGCCCGGACGGTGACGGTCAGCGTCAAAGAGGCGCGGACGCAAAATTCCATGTGGACAAAAGACCCAATGCAAAAGCTGGTTTACACCGGGGCGACGAAATGGGCGCGGCGGCACAAGCCGGAGATTGTCTTGGGCGTCATTACAGAGGACGACGCCGACCGCATTCGCGAAGAGGAACGGTTCGCCCGATCCAAGCCGGTTGGGGAATTGGAATTGCCGCCCGTATTTGTAGCACCAGAAGCCCCCAAGAAAGCCAAGCCGCCGCAAATGGCAAAATTCACCACACCGGGCCTTGAAATCAAAAATCCGGTCGAGGCCGAGGTTGTGCCGGTTCCAGGACCGGCGCCGTTTCCTGCTGCCGCAGTTGGCGTCACTTCCAAAGAACCTTCGTTTGAGGAAGTCGTTGACGGCGAAAGCCCTGAATTCGTCGCCCTGCGGCTCGCCATGACAGCCAAGGGCGTTACCGAATCTCAAGTCCTGGCCTTTTGCGTGTCGAAAGGCAATTGCTTCAAGCCGGAAACTGCGGGCGACAAGTTGGCCGACCTGCTGCCGGGGAAGGTGACGGCGCTAACCAGCAACATCAACGCGGCGGGGGCGATGTTGAAAGCCATTAAGGGGGAAGCGTGAAAGTTACTCTCTCAGAATTCAAAACAGAAGATTTGGAGCGCGAGCTTGAAGCAAGGAGGGTTGTTGAGGCGGTTCACTCGCTTCCCAAGCGGATCGAAAATCCCGACTTCAAGCCGTTATTGGAGCTATGCGAAAAATACATCGCCGCGCTCGCCGAGGGTGGGGCGGATGAAGATTTCGGCCACTACATTCAGGAAGTGGCAATTGAGGCGGTGTTCGGAAAAGAAGTGTGGCCGTGGATAAATACAAAGCTGTGACCTTCGACCCCACCAACCCCGCCGAGGGAGTTTTTACCGACCTGCCCGCTGAAATTTACCACTCAGCTAACGCGGTATCTAAATCCCTCCTCTGGGAATTCCACGAGGCTTCGACGCCCCTGCATTTCAAGCATCGCAAAAAGAAAGAGGCCACGGCGGATATGGAATTCGGGACCGTCGCTCACTGCGCTATTCTGCAACCCGATTTGCTGCACGCGGCTTACCACCTTCGCCCTGAAACCTACGAGGCGGAGATTCGAGGCAAGTTGGTGACGAAGCCATGGCACGGCAGTTCTGATACTTGTAAGGTGTGGATCGCCAGCCACCAAGACCGCCCCGTAATGACCCAAGAACAGCTAAACAAGCTGCCAATGATTCGGGAGCGAATGCTGGCACTTCCCGAATTCGGCTCTGCCCTCAAGACCGGACAAACCGAAGTCTCGTTTTTCAAGCGCGACGAGGAGACGGGATTGATGCTCAAATGCCGCTGCGATTTGGTGGCAAACACCACCGACAACCAGACTTGGATTTTCGATCCCAAGAAGGTTCAGCCGGGCGAGGCCAACGAGCGGGATTTTGGGAAGTCCTGCGCGACCTTCGGCTACCACGTCCAGATGATGAGCTACCTTGCAATCACCGGCGCATCGCGATTTGTATTCGTCCCCTTCGACGATTCAGAGCCGTTCGACGCCTGTCAATTTGAATTGGATCAAGACGCGCAAAACGCGGGCTATCAAGAATGGCGCAGACTCCTCCTTGCTTACGCCAAATGCGTGAAGGAGGATCGTTGGCCGGGATATTTATCTGGCGTGCGGAAGATCGCGCTGCCGAAATGGGCTGGGCGCTAGCTATGGCGACTCTTGACACCTAACGACCTGCGTGAGCGACCCGGCGAACTGGGGCTGAGGACAAACCATAACCTTATGAAACAACCTGAGACTACACCGCCGGTTCGCGCACGGTTAGGCATCAACATCGAAATACAAATATGACTCCAGCCGCCGAACAACTCGAACATGAGCTTCATAATCTCATCAATCGCTACACTGAGGAATCCGATCTGCGAATCATGGACCTCATCGCGGTGCTCGAAAAAGTCAAACTCGACTGTGTGCATGTCTATCATGTCCATCACGACCAAAAGCGCGGTGATGCCTAACGCCGGAACTCAGCGACCCGGCACACAAGGCGCACCGATTGAAACTGAGACGCGATGCCGCCGTTCGCTGGAGCGCATGGTTAGGCGTGCGTCTCAAACACAAAACCAACATGAAAGAAATCGGAATCGCATACTTCCAATGGGGCTGGCTCGTCACCTGTGCGGTGACTGCGTGGCTCGGATGGCTCTCGGCTGAACGCCGAAACCCAAAAATCATGTGGGCTGCTTGCATCGGTGCTCTGGTGCTCGGTGGACTCATGCTGTGGGCGAAGCACGCCTAACGACCAAGCTAGGGTCGCTCAACTGAAACCAAAGCTTTATGAAACCTGAATCGTCAATCGCCGGGTTCGCTGTAGCGCCCTTGTTAGGCCATCCCGACCCGGCGCTACAATCACTCCAAATGCTGGCTGACGAACATGTGCCGCTAGCCGAAGCCTGGCTGACTGCAATAGCTGAACTCCGCAAAGGAAATGTGAAGCCGTTCTTTGCGCTGCCGTCATACGAATGGCAGACGCTGGAAGAACGAATCCCCGAAGTGGCTGAACTGTTACGCATACACGCGCCTCGGTTGGCCTAACGACAAAGGTGAGCCACGCCGGGACAGTGGCTCACGCCAACCAGAAACCTTATGAGAACAATCCGAGACGCAATCCGGCATTGGCTCGACCGCATGGTTAGCCGACGGTTGAACCTTCCAGACACAAATCGTCTGAACTGGCTCATCGAAAACAGAGCAGACGTGGAAGCGCCAGAGGACGGCGAATCATACACATGGGTCATCTACACAAAAGGCAACTCGCTCGGCGCGGGCGCTGGATGCCACCGAAATCTGCGGGCGGCAATAGACATCGCCATGAAAAAGCGCGAGTCGGCTAACGCAGAAGTCAGCGAAGTGGCGGTCGCTGGCGCAACTAAAACCTGTGGCGACCGCCCGCCACTTTCGCTGGACTGATTGGTTCGGCAGCACGGATATGACATACAAAACATCACACGAACTAGCTCGTGAACTACTCGCCGGACCTGACATCAGGGCGGTAATCGCTGTTCCGGTGTTCGACATGCCAGGCGAAATGCACGCGCTGCCGGTCAAGGTATCGGAAACCAAAATCGAGGACATCAACTGCATCGTCATCAGCGCGGGTGAGTGATGCCGAACGGGGAGCTATGCGGCTCGGCGGCAAAACCGAAAGGAACTCAATGATGCCTGACCATGTGAACGAAGCGGAAACCTCTGAAACTGCCTGCGCCCAGCCGAGTCGCGCATCAGCGAATGGTTCGGCAACCCATTCGCCAACCTGCGACTTTTGTGGAGGGGTGGCAACGCACGCGGTGCGACGAATCTACACCGAAGCGAAATGGAAATCGTGCCTGACGTGTATCGCGAATCGCAAAATGAACCGAGGGCCATACTTCTGGGAGAAGTTGCTGAACGACCAAGCTGACCGACCGGCTGGCCGCAACCCCAAAAACATATGAAGAAGAAAAACCTCAAGACAGGCAAACGCGCTCCCGAACTGAAACGCGGGAAGCCGGTTCTGGTCCAGCGCGTGGTTAGGGTGCGTCAACGAACCATGCTCATCGCATACTCAAAAGTGGTGAACTCAATCGCGCACCTGAATGACGAAGAACGCCGCCGGGTAATCAAAGCGGCAAATATCACCTGTGGCGAAGCACCCTAACAAGTAGATATACAACTAGAGGCAAATAGGAATTCCAAACATCTATTTATGTCTGAATCATTTAGGATTCGTCGTAAAATTAAGGCTGCTAGAGAACGAGGACGGAGAATGGCAAACGCCCGCTGGAAGCTTGACCGCGAGCGGCGCGACAAACTGGCTACGTTGACCGCCGAACAATATCCTACCAAGATCGCCCGCAGGATCATCGTGATAGACGACGAGCGAATTGTGCGCGAAACCGTGATATGGTCTTTCATGTCGGGGCGGGAGCGTTGCCGATTGGAGCAGAAAGCGTTAAGATTATGAAGCGATACTTTTCTCTCGCTGACGAATGGCTCTGGTGTTGCAAAATGTTGGCTGGAGCCATGTTCCTTGCCGTCGGGACTTTCTTGGTTATGGTTGGCTGTTCGTCGTCCAAGGTAGCGCCGACGCCTCCAATGCCTCGCACCAGCGCGGTGATCCTGGCCGTGGAATCGCAGCGGGCGACCGTCAGGACGGCCCTTACAGCCCCCGCAGACACCAATCCAGTGACTTTGACTATCCGAACGTCCGCTCCGGTGTCTATTGCCGCAGCCGCCCCGGTCATCAAGCGCGGAAGCCTGTCTCTGGCGTGGAGTGCTTACGCCGATCCTCGCGTGGCTGGCTATCGGATTTACTACGGAGTTACACCGATGGTTTACTTCTATTCGGCGGATGCTGGTAACGTCACCAATGCCACGATAAAGGGTCTAGAGGAGGGTGTGAGCTATTCTGCTGCCGTAGTCGCTTACTTTGCTGACGGCACTGAGAGCAGGCCGTCCAACGAGGCTACAGGCGTGACCCCCTTCTATATCAGCCTCGCGCCTCAGTGCTGGCAGGTTTCGGCGTATGGGATGCTTGGAAAGACCAACCTCGTAAAAGTCTCAACCAACCTGACGACGTGGCAGACCTTGGGGCAGTTTGTTGGTGATGGGGAGTTGCATGGGTTTTTACACACAAATCAAGCAGTGGCTTCGTTTCGGGTGGAGGTAAAGCTATGAAAAATAATTCAACTTGGAGCCAATCAGACATCGGCCAAATAACAGCACTTCTGTATGCGATTCTGGCATCTATTTCAGGTGGTTGGTTCTCCTGTTTCTGCTACTTTATGGCGAGCCTGTACATGCTTGGGTCTGTGTTAAGCCACTTCAAATCAAAAAGCCCTCCCGGTTAAGAGAGGGCTTCCCAATCCACCAACCACCAAATTAAAGCAGTCCGCTCTCGACGCCTTTGACAGTCTTATTCAGTGCGGTTTCAACGCCATCGGTAGAAGCCTGAGAAAGAATTTGTTCCTTCACCTTGGCATCGTCCGCGTTGTTGACTCCCTTGATGACCGACACCAACTGGGATTGAACTCCGTTCTTCTCGTCGTTCTTTCGTTTGGCGAACCAACCAAGAACGAGCGCGGCAGTCCCCAGTCCGATTTCCACAAGTGGGGAGTATGGGTTGACCTGACCTGTGGCCACGTTGACCGCCCGCGTGGTTTCAATAACGGTTATGGCCCTGGGATCAACAACCTGATTCGTTGAAACGGTGCCATCAGGATTGGTGACAACCTGTGGTACGGTGCAACCTGTAATGTAAGTCACGGCACAGTACAGAGTGAAGGCCATGCAGAAGGCGACGGAGACGATTTTGAGTTTTTTCATAGGTTTGATAGGTTTAACCGTCCCCGAGAGTATCACTTTAACTTGGCAATGGCAATAATGACCCCTAGAACAACCTGAAAACACATGATTGCCCCAACCCCCTTCCAATACGCCCTCTCGACGCTTCTCATGCGGCTTTCAAGGTCTATGTTGGCGCGGGCGCGGGTTCCCTTCTCGCTTTCAATGTCAGACACGATCCGGCTCATTTGAACCTCCAAGGTCCTAACTCGTTCGTTGATTGGACGTTCGACCATTTCATTATTTGTAAGGCTGCATCCGGTTTATTTCCAGTAAATACGGTGAATTACCCAGTTGGCGGAGACTCCGGCTGCTGCTTCTGCGCCTCCGCAATCTTCTGGATAATCATGGTGGCCGCCGCGATAGCCTTCATGCCCTCCTGCTTCAATCCAATGTCCACGAATTGCAGGATGGTTTCGGCCTCTTTGTCGGTCAGATTGATGGTCATTTTAGGATGCTGTGTCCGCAATTATGGATGCTTCTGTTTGTCCCGCATTGAGCCGGGCTGTCAGGTTGGCGCGAATAGCTTCCAATCCTGCGGCGGTGAATCGCACGTCCGCACCTGATGCGCTCTTGGCCTGTGCGATGTAGCTCACATGCGCTGATGTCAGAGTCGCCGTCAGGACTTCCAGATAACTGTCGCGCACGTTCAGCGCGGTTGCGGTTGGCAGTGGCGTTCCCGGAGGCGTCAAGGCGGCGCGGCGTTGGTTCTCCAAGAAAATAATATGACGGGCCGCTAGCTGGTCATCCGCCGTCACGGTCCCGGTGAAGTCTATTGTGAATGTGATCATTGTTTGCCTTTCTATCAATCATGCACGGCAATGACGTGCAATACGCCGGTCAAGGAGCCAACGGCATTATTCAAGACCCGCACCGTCACGGCGCTGGCCGTGATGCTCTCAACATGAACCACGGACAGGGACAGAGAACTGGTGGTGGCATCAACTACCGCAGCCGTAACACTATAATTCGCGTCGGCAAATGTGGTTGTCCATGTGACTGTCACCAACACTGTTGATCCGGCCCCGACCGAACCTGTTGTGATCCTCGCGTGCTTGAATCCGCTGGCGTTGTTATTGACCCCAACATTAAGACTGATATTACCAGCGCCAGCGGGTGTAAGGGTTACGCCAATGTCGTCTGTCCCGGTTCCTGCCGTTTCCGCCGCAACGATCACCTGTCCCGCCGCCGTTTGAAGCGCGCCGCGTTCGTAGTTGGAGGTGTCGGTGCGGTACCAGAGCGCCCCCAAGCAGCTCTAGGAATTTTGATGTCGCGGCGCTGGCTGTGTCAGTGATTGCTAGTCGCAAGGCCACAGGCGCCCCGCTCGTATTCCAAGTCCCCGCCAGACTCAGTAGCGATTGAGCATTCGCCCCCGTCAGTGAATATCCCGTCGAAACAAATGCGCTCGTGTTGGCTGTCGCCTGTGCGATGGTCAGCAATCCCGTCATCGTATCGCCCGCCTTCAAGACGTTCAGCGAGGATGCGCCGGTTAGCGATCCTGTAAACAGCGGCGAAACAACCTCCGTTCCGAAATAACCACGACGAGGACGGGTTGCGCCAGACGCCCCGATGTCCAGAGTGTTGTCCGCGCTAAAGGTGAGGTTGCCGGTAAGTTGACCGCCAGAGAGATTCAGCTTCGCATCCAGCGCCGCTTGAAGATCAACCTGATTTGAGAGTGTGCCCGTAATCCCGCCCCAGACTGCCGCGCCTCCGCCCCCACCTTCGCCAGCCTCACAGGTGAGTTGCGCGATAAGCTGCAACAGCTTGATTTTAGACTGTTCTTTGGCGATACCGCTCTCGCAAGCGGCAGTCTGAATGGTTGTCAGGTCGCACGCCATAAAGTCAGGCTCCGTAAAATGCTCTTATTTGCGCCGCTTCAATTGTCAATGATGTTGCTCCCGGTATGGTCCCAGTGATCGTAAAAACAGAGTCAACGGAAGTATCAACGCTTGCCGAGCTTGGCGCTCCCGCGCCGTTTATCCAAGGTATTTCGGCAGTGCCAGCCCCGAGCGATGTCGGTGCCCACGCCTTGACTGTGTTCGAATGCAGGCAATTGAATGCCCGCACTAAAACAGCGGAGGCTGGTGTGTCGGTATATGGCTCCATTATGTCGGTGCTGTTCAGCTTGAATCGCAATGTCGCCGCACCTGTTTGAGTCCTGATAACGTGGCATTCCAACCATCCATTAGGACCGAGTGTTCCCCCTGGAATTGTTACTGTCCACATTACAGCATCGCTTGCCACGCCAGCCAAAACTGCTGACGCTGACAGCGACGAAATAAATATCTCAGACTCCCCACCGCCGCCCTCCGAAGCCTCACAAGTAAGCTGGGCAATTATCTGGAGTAGTTTTATTTTAGACTGCTCTTTGCCGATGCCCGACAAGCAAGCCGCCAATTGGATTGCTGAAAGTTCGCAGGCCATAAGTCAGGTAATTCGGTCGCAAAGATTTTGAGCGATGACCCGAAGCAAATTCACTTCGCTTTGCTCCCAGCCAATTCCACTCGTGCAGGCCCGCTCCTCAATTGCCGACAATGAATAGTCCACGCCCGGGTTGTTGGCCTGCGCCCAAGCCAAAGCCGATTGCGCGGTGATTTGTAAAAGCTCGATCTCGTCAGTGACGCGACCAATCTCACTGACGCACGCGGCGGCTTGGATTACTGAGATGTCTGGACATGCCATGATTTTTTATTCGCCGGTATGCGACCCAAGCTGACACGTCAGCCAGAGCAGTTGCGCGTCGTGCTGCCCGGGCGTGAAATTCTTGTTGCACGCGATGGCTGTAGCTAATTCCGTGCGCGAACTGACGGGCGAACCACCGGCTGCCACGGCGTTGTTGTAGGCGACGACGAGATACGGAATCGGTGGCAGACACGTTTGAAGATCGAGATTCAGGAAGCATGTCGCGTCGGCCATCAAATCTCCGCCAGAACCAAGCTCCTCGGTGTAGTCAGTTCCGCCAACGGCAGCCAGTTCGACGGCGGAAAGATAAATCAGGATGCTTTTCAAGTCCTCGCTGCCAGCGAAGGGGATAAAGCAGGCTTGTCCGGTAAAAAACGTGTCAATTGTGCATTCGGGCATAAATTACATTCCTTCCATTGGTGTTTCCAAAGCCATCTCGTTTCCAAGACGGCTGGGCTTTGGCTTGCCGCCTTCGTCGTAAACACCCAGCCACATACCATCCTCGCCGACAGGCTTAACAACTCGTACTCGAACAACATCCCCCTCGCTAACCTCTCTGCCACCAAGAAGCGATGCCGACAACGGCTGCGCCCCGGATTCGTCCACTTCCGGGGCGTCCATGGCTTCGGGAGGTGGGGCAGAGAATGGGCTGTATGTTTTTTCTATGGCCATTTTATTGATATTTACTTCTCATTGGCTGTTAGCCAACCGACAGAACCTACGCCGATATAGGTATTCAATTTGGAATCGGTGAATCAACTTGTGTTTCTATTATTGTCCGCAGAACGTGGAAACATGTTGTTTGAGGATGCGCCGGAGGCTTTCCGGCGCATCCATGCAAACCGCTTAGACCTCGCACATGATCGGCGTGTCGTCGTAGGACTGAGCGACATACGCCTGACCAGCCCCGCACGGGATGTCATTCGTAATCGCGCGCAACTGGCTCGAACCAGTCCGATGCAGGATCGGCAGAATCATGTTCGGCTCGATGTACTCCGCGCCCATCTCGAAGTTGACGCGCAGATAGAACTTGTTGAGGTCAACATTGTTCATCGTGCAAGTAGTGCCGTCCGGGTTTTCGTAAATCATCACCGGATCGTTCACTGTGCGCCACTTTCCGTACATGGCCGAATTGATGGACGGCACCAGCGGGTGAATCTTACCGAAGGCTGGCATGTGAACCATGAACGCCTCTGGATGCCAGATGAAGCTCAACTGGTAATCTGCCGCGATCCATGCCGGATTCGCCTTCTGCCGCGTGCCAGTCGTGCCATCCTGCGCGTTAAAAAACGGCTCCACCCGGCTAAGTAACCCACCTGAGCCGCCCGGCATCAGTTGGAATCGCATCGGGTAATGGTCAATTGATGGCGCATAGTTTCCAAACGGGGTCTGAATCCCCTGGCCGATCTTGTAAAGGCCGGACGCCTGTCCCGCCTCGGTCAGCGCCATCATGTTTTTCATGCTGGCATTGCCATTTGTAAGATTGAACCACTCAAAGCGGTCAGTGATGAGATTGAATATGCCGGGTGCCAACCCTGATGGCTTCTCGTGGTATCCGCTCAAGTCCGTAACCGCCGTAATCCAGTCGAGATAAGGGAAGGTCAACCGGCTTGTTGGCAATGCCGCCGCGCTGCCTAAATCAATGGTGACCGCCTCGTTATCAATGTTGGTGTTGATGATCGGGACGAAGGTGTTGGGGATGCCACTCGTAACCGGCCCGGCAATCGCCACACTTTCGGAAAGAGTGAGGGCGCGGGTACGGATGAAGTTTGCCGTCTCCATCTTGGGAATCTTCCGCAAGCCTTCGATGATTTCCTTCAACTGGCCAGCGGGATCGTACTGGTAGCGCAGTTGGGTAATACAGAAGGGCTGCGTATTCTTCGCCCACTGCGTCATAAAGTGTTCGCTGCGGTTCGTGCCGAAGGAGACATGATCGGTTGGCGGGCTGCAAGGGTCGGTGGCGCAGTTGCTACTGTTGATCTGGGCCTTGGGCGCCGTCAGGTTGGGATACCCAATGGTAATCCGCGTGCGGATATGGGCATCGCCAGTGCCAAGCGCCCATGTGCTTGTCAGGTGTTTGCCGTTAAACACATTCTCCACCGCCGACCAGTCATGCAACCAGCCTTCGTCAAAGTGCGGCGCAAGGGAGCCAAGGTTAGAAATGAATTGAGCGGGCGTACATGCAAAAGCCATACAAAATAAATCGAGTTGTGTCGCATCGGCCAAAGGCACGACGGGACGGGTTTACGTTTTATCTTGGATACTGTTCTGATGAGGAATCAGAACCGCTGTCAGTTGCAGTTACTCTCTCTACGACAGCTTTTGGATGGCGCGATTTTTCGGAATCCTGCCCCGCTCGAATGCCTTTTCGAGTTATTAACGGCAACGCAAGAGAATCACAGACTCGTGATTCTGTCAAAGGAAAGTTTTATTCCATCCACGAAACGCAGTTCGGAGTTTCGCATTTGCCGTGAACGTGACCATTGTAGGACGATTGCGACAGGTGAAGTTTTCCTTTACACTCGGGGCATTCAATAACTTCGGATTTGCCGAAGGGTAGTTTTTTCCGCCATTCGTCAACGACTGGCATTACGACATCCATCATGCGAAATGATTTCTCCATTGAATCAGCCCGCTTCTCGCCCTGCTCTCTGGTTCGCCTAATCCAATGCTGGCAATGCTCGTTCGGGTTTGAAAGTGTGTGACCTTCTATGCACGGACCCCACTTTATGCCTTTCTCGCCAGTCGCGACTTTCTTGATGGTTTTTAAGTCCATACCAGCCTTGCAAATCATGTCAGCGCCCTTACCTCGCCCGTAGTGCTGGCAATAGTTCATCTCGAAGGCGATCATTTCTTCTCGGTATTTCATACCAGCTTCTCCATCACGAAACTGTAACCCTCCCACCCCGCCCCATAAACCCCCTCTGCCCGGCAAAACTCCGAGGTCGTCTTATGAACCTCAATTCCACGATCTGCGGCAAAGGCGTCCACGGCCAGCTTGACGCCGTGGCCTTTGAGGTTTCCTTCGTAGTAGTCGTGCCCGGCGAAGATGCCTCCGGGTTTGAGGATCGGCCACCAGCAAGTGAGGTCTTGCATGACTGAGGCGAAGCTGTGGTTTGCGTCGAGATAGATGAAGTCAATGATTGGCCCAAACCACTTGCAAGCCTCGTGAGACATCATTCGCATAGTCCTAACGCGCGTCTCTACATAGAAATCTTTTTCAAACTGGTGAAACCTCTCATCTTGAACTTGCTGAGAAAGGTTGCAGGAATCATCGTACCCATCCTTGAAATGCTTCCACGGGTCAACACAGTAAAGCGATTCAAAGTTTTTCCACGTAGCCACTATCTGCTTGGTGAAGTGACCTCCCGCGACTCCGATTTCCACGCCGACGCCGTTGGGGAATCGGGAGTTTACTAGCTCAAGGAGCGAAATCCTATCTGTTAGTGGCGGGATCATCTTCCGACATTCCACGGGAATTTAGATTTGGCGCGGCGTTTATTGAGGCGAGTCATGTCCTCGGTTTCAATGCGTTGTCCGAGCATTGCCCACTTGCGAAATGATTTTCTGTTTTCGTGTTTCGTGTGTTTCATATCTATATCGTAGGTTAGGCGGGGGTCATGGCTTGTGTTTTGTGCAGAACCAATGGACGCCATCATTAAATGAGTGATCGTAGCAAGACGTGTCTCCACATTTGCTGCAAACAGTCTCCCACAAACCGGACATCTCTTTGCCGCAAGTGATGCAGCGGCAGCTATTCTCAGGACATGCCTCCGCTCCGCCATCGGCGTTTAACTTGGCGTTTTTGACATTGGTGAGGGGTGGGATCATTCTAAGTCCCTTAAAGCCGTCGCAAGTAACAATACCGTCCCGGAAAACACTACCGTTGCAATGGCGCACAGCACAGCCCTTTCTCCACGCTGATTGAAATCAAATCCCCCAATCCAAAAAAGAGCGGGAATTAAAATTGCGGTTGTGATGGTAGCGCAAATCGGAACTTTTAATTTTTTCATACCTGATAATACCTCTCGTTTTCGTAGCTCCTGTTAAAAATCTCCACCTTCTCCGGCAGGCTTTTGCCGTCCATGTCGGCGGCAAGGGTGCGGAGGTTGCGGCCAAGCATAAATCCCGGAATCACATTCGCCCGCGTAATCTTGTTGCGCTTCAAATGCTGGTGATACTCGCCTTCGTCGGCATGGAATACCGGCCCGCAATACAGGCACTCGTTGCAAGCCCAGACCTGCGGAACTGGAATTGAAATCTCTCTAGCTCGGATGCGCCGCAATAATTCCCGGCGTTGTGGCTTTTGCGTGTACTCGACAGCCTCACACTTCGGACAAATCTTTTTGAACTCGCCGAAGTCGGGAGTCTCGTTTGCCCGCCCCGCCCCTCCTCCGTATAGGTGATGAAAGCGATACATCTGCCCCGACTTTCGCCACGCCACCATTCCGGCGTTGTTAGCCCGCTGGCAAAAGTCTTGATCCTCCCAATGTTCGGACGCGAATATCGCCTCGTCGCAACCGTTGATGTTCAGCCAGTCCTCGCGGGGCACCATGTAGTTGCCATAACAATTGAGCGGGAACAGCGCTGGCGGTGCGTCAACGTCGCTGGACTCACCCCAGCTTGCTCCGGGTTGACCGGCCTTCGTCGGCATCAAGTCCCACTTCACTTCGTCCGAACCTAAATTCCAAATTCGAGCATCGTGATTCGTTACGGGGTGCATGGAGTCACGGTTTGGCGCTTCGACGTTGTGAAAATAGAAATCAACGCTCGTTTTTGACTCGACACAAATCTTGGTGAACTGGGGGCGCACAAACCGCCAGCACGAATAGCGCACGATCTTTGGAGACTCTGAAAATAAATACGGCGCATTAAAACACGCACAATCCAAACGCTTCGCCACGCGCAGATTTGGCGTGTATGGCAAATGCGTTATCGAAAGTTTGTATCTCTCCGCCAGTTCTGGGATATAACCCTTGCGTTTCTGATAGTGGGGATCAATCAAGTAAACGTCGAAGTCCTTGAACTCCTGTTCGGAAAGACATCGAAGTTGGGCGAGCAAAAGCCAATCGTCGTTCCCGCCAAGACGAAATGCCGGGGTCATCCCGACTGTAAGGGGAAAGGTTTTCAAATCACTCCCCTCTGAAAAACCGCCCCCTCCTCCAAATCGTAAAGCTTCACCCAGCCGTTATCCAAAAGCCATTGCACGGCAGTTTGCACATGCGCCTCGCCGTCGTTTTTCCAATTCACGTCATCCATCACGACGACCGAGCCGTAGTCCATTTCGAACGTGAACCTCTTAACATCGACCAAACTCTGAAGCGTATGCTGGCCATCCACATGCAGCAGCCCGCATTTGACCGGATGAACGTCGTCCGAAGACTTTTGAATAATCTCAACCCAAGCAGCAACCCCTAGAAGTCCGATCCACTTGAATGTTTCCCCCTTCACTCGATCTAAGTTGGGTTGATTGTTCCAAAACTTTTCGTTTTCTCCGGTGTAGCCAACAACCGCATCCTTCACGCTCCATGGATCAATTCCAATTACTTTTCCACCAACCTCTTGATGGGCCAGCGCGAGAGCCGTAAGTGATTTTCCGGCATAGATTCCGATCTCAATCGAAACTTTTGGGCGCAGCGTTCCAACGAGAACCGCCAACGTGATGGCTTTATTGAGAGTACACCACCCATCTTGCTTCGGGTTGGACTCGATTATTTTTTGAAAACACTTCATGGTAACTTCGCATTCAATTCGAGCATTTCTTTCATGGCAGTTCAACAACCATGTCCAACGCTTCGTGGTCAAGCTCAACAGTTTCGTGTTGCCCCATCGGATTGATGCGCTCAAGTCTGATGAATCTGCGGTAGCTTACTGGGCTTCCAACCCTGAGTTCTTCTTGATTTGTTTTCATGGCAATCTTCCTTCTGGAATTGTTTTGCAGGCTTTTCGGTAGGCTTCATCGTACTCCGGGCCAACGGCCTTGCCGTCCCAAATACGATTGAATTTATCCCATAGCGCCAGCGCGTGAGGGCTTAATATGGCTGGCGTGTTCTTCTCCAATTCTCGCAGCAGCAATTCAGCAATCCAAGCGGACGCCTCAGCGCAGTATGGCGTGGTCAAGTCTCCAACCCTCGGGGTTGTCGCGCCGTTTGCCAGCATCCCCGTCAACGCCGCCGCCGCAAACATATCCCGGCGCTTTTTAATGTGCATGTCCGTTCCTTCCGGCCAGAAGTTCGTGCTGCAATCAGGACAAATCCACCGTTCGGATTTAGTGCCTCCCGGGTGGTCAATTGTAATCCGGTCAACTTTGGAATGTGAACAGCACGCTTGATTGCTCATACCTTCTCACTTTCCGCAATCATTCTGTCGGCATGGAAAAATCGCAGCGATTGCAAGGTGTAAGATTTTTCCTGGGTTTGGGAATCGTACGCAGCTTTCAGCATTGAAAGCTCTGTCTCGGTAAGCGGCATCGCCGCAAAGTATTCGCGCTTGGAGAGGCCATTGCAGGTTTGTCCCGGATAGTGCTTGTCGGCGATTCCTGATTCTGGACGGAATCGCTCAACAACGGATGTTGAAATTGGAAACGCCGGTTCATTGCCTTTGGGTTCGCTCATAGGCTCAAATCCTACTTTCTTGAAATAATTATGTCAATGCTAAATCATGAAAGCTAGATTGCTTTTTTGCTCAAAATGAAAGAATCGCTCCGGGGTGATAATTAAGCGAAACGAGCCGTAAACTTCTGCTTTGTTTCTTGCCACGAGCTTAAAAGAATTCGCTTCCTCGGAAGCTTTTCCAATTTCGATTTCAATAACCCTCTTAAACCTGTAAAGCTGCTCCGCCATAAAAACCTCTGGCGCTTCCATGTATCTAAGTCCGGCGGTGCAAAACTGGACGCTGTCTGCTGTAGCGGCCTTGAAAAACTTCGCCTTTTCGTATGCTTGGTCGCCACTCAATTCCAGCGCAGAGAATCTATCGAGATATTTCTGCTCGGAGGCATCTTCCGACTTGCAGGGAGGATCGGCATCAAAAGTCGTGTTTAAGCCCCCTAGCAATGTTATGGCAATCTCTGTCATTTGTGATGGTTTCATAAATTCAAATCACTCTCTTGGAGCTTCACGATTTCACTGCTGCTGTCATTTCTTCCAATTGAAATCTGCAACGGCCTGAAACTCTCATTAACTGCTCCGGCCACAAATACCACATTCGGTTTCCACGAATGACATCCCGGCACATACCTTTCGTCCCCGCTCAAGATCGGCCACTTGCTCACCGCCACAGTCTTAAACGGTGGAGTCGCCTCCATTAACGAAGCCCCCACATGATACTGAAACGTCCCATGCGCTCCGTATCCAACCGCGCCAGTCCGCGAATGAAAGAGGCGCAGCAACTTGTCGCCGTGCCTCACGATTGCGCCACCGCGAATCTCGCCGTAAGCCCACTTGGGTTCGGGCGACCTGTATTCCTGAGTCACCTTATCGCCGTCAACTTCGATAACCACTTGCTCGTTGAGTGAGTTCCCCCAGATAAAATGAATCTTTCCGTCGTGTTCAAACGGGCAAAGATTTTTCACCATGCCGCTCCAGTCGTTATTGCGGAACTTGGGTTGGATGTGCTTCTCGACGTGCCACTTTCCTTCGCGCTGGACGAGCATTCCGTAACCGATGACGCAATGGAATTGGTTGCTGACGGGCCGCGACTTCGCCAGCACGTAGGAAATCATCAGCTTGCCTTGATGAATGAAAAGGCGGGCGTCCTCCAGTGAGATGCCGTCCAGTTCGGCGGGAAACAGAATGTCGCTCGTCTGGCCGTCATTGATCGCGAGTCGGGTCGGCCATGCGCGTTTAGGGTGGTACCTGTGAACGCTTATCGGTTTATCTCCGAACTGGATTATGCTCGGGTTGTAACCACCCTTCATGGTGTCCATCGGGGTTGCCACCAATTGAGGCTTCCCCGAAATGCAATTCTTCGCCACGCGGACAATCTCATCTTTGCGGCGCGGAAAGTCACCGTAGCGACAATGGAGGGCAAATCGCTTGCTGTAGGCGCTGCCTTGCCAACGTGTCGGCTGGTCGGATACGAGTGCAATCAGCGGCGTGGTGGTGGCCTTTCCCATGTGAAGCTGCATGGAGTCAACCGAGATGATTAAATCCGCCTTGTCCATGAGCGCCAATAAATCCAGCGGGTGCGATGCCCGCACAGAACTAAGTCGCACCATGAGCCAAGACGGAAAGTTTTCCTGCAAGGCGGTCGCCAAATCCTCTTTATGGAAAAATGGAGAGCTTTGCGAATGGTCGCCGAAGATGATGAAAGGCACGTCGGGGATTTGAAGGCTTCCTTTAATTTGACGCGGCAGAATTAAAGGCAACGTATCCCACTTGTCCAAATACCCAGCCCGCTCCCATTGATCGTATTGATACGACGGATGGCGATGTTGGAAGTTGAAGCCCATGCCGTGAAGATTTGTAACTTTTACATCGTCACATTTCGACTTTGCGAATTTAATAGCCCCCTCAAGATCGAAAGGATCGCCGTCGTAAATGATCGGGTTGATGTAGGGTATCGCCTCTGGTATCTGGCGATACTGTTTTGAGACAACCAAATTCGGTTTACTCCCATAGGTTAAAAATTCGTGATAGAGCATCGGCAAAATGCTCAGGATGTCACCGTGTTTCGAGGTCTGGCAGAAACAACTCACTGGAGGGCGATTATTTTGTCTGAATTTCTCCTAGCAAAATCACAGATGGCGAGCGGAAGTGTTTTTTGCATCGCAGTTTCATAACACCCATATTTTCGCCCTGAAAATGAGACAAAGAACTCATCTCTCGATTTCCAAATTTCAATGCTTTCAAGCTCAGGGAAACACTTCTCTAAAACCTCCATCGCAGCGGCGGGGTCGGTGGTGTAGTTACCAGAATCGGCTGTCCAAAATCCTCCGCGATGCCAGCACTTTCTGGATTCGTCAAACACCCATCCACAAATGCGGTGCATTTCTTCGTCCAACTCTCGCATTTTCGATTCGGTCATAAAATCAGCCGGGTTGGTTGTCTGGCATCGGCTCAGTCGCAATCTCGAAAATCACGACCTGCTTGGCCGTGTCCACGTAGCGATTCAAAACGCGAATGCTTTTATCCTGCGGGCGCTTCGTGAAGCCTTTCTCGAAATACGCCAACACGTCTTTCAAATCGTGAACTTGATGTCTGATTTCCATACTCTCAATTCCCCTCAACCGTCTCCACCTTCGCCGGAAACACGCCCGCCAGCCGAATTGATGCGGTGCCGTTCTTATCATTCGTTGAGACAACCTCCCAAAGTGTATTTTGCACCCGCACCTTGTTGCCGCGTGTAATAATCTGACTCACTGGTGGAATTTGAACCTTGAGGAGTTCTTCGACAGGGATGTAGCGGTCGGCGAGGTTCATGCCTCCAATGGAATAATCGCAAAAACCATGCACTGCGAAACCGGGAAAATTCTATCGAGAATTTTAGATGCTCGGTTACAGTATTCCTGCTTTACCTTGTCCACGTTGTCAGTGGATATAAGAAACCCTTCGCCCAATTCTAGGACGCTATTCCCTTTTGAGGTGTATCCGCAATTTGAGACGGCTTCGAGAGCGATGAGAAATTTTCTGGTCATATTGATCGGAGTGACTTTCACTTGCCCCCATCCCATTTCAAAGCGCCAACCATCGAATCAATCCCCTTGGCTTCGACCGTCTGAGTCGCGCCCGTAACCGTCTTAACCGGCGCTCCTGGGTCAGCCCCGCGAAACTTCGCAAGCTCGGCTTCTAGCGACACAATCTTGGCCCGCTCCTTCTTGAGTTCGGCAATCGCTCGTGGCGCTCCACCAAACCGGGCGCGAACCAAAGCCACTGCCGCCGCCCGATCCTTGGGCTGCATCTTCGCCATCTCGGTTTTGAAGCTGTCGAACTTGTTCAGTTCGGCCTTGAGCAACGCCGTCCCTTCGGGGTCGGCCTCGGACTCGCTGATGTAGCTGCCCAAGTCAGGGTCGCTCGAAAGCCCTTTGAAAGCCTCGGTGAAGTAGCCTTTGTATTCCTGCTCTTGGCGCTTGGTCGCAAGCTCGCGCTCCACCTTGTTCTTTTCAAAGTTTGCCGCGTGATCGGCCACGGCTTGACCGGCTGATTCACGGATGCGATTCAGTTCGTTGATGCGATTGATGACCCGCCACGCTGACTTTCCAAAGGTGGCGTGAATGAAATCGTCCTGCTCATTGGCGGGCAACGCCATCGCCTTGCGGAAATCATTCTCGGTTGCCTGCCGGGTCTGCGCCTCACCTTCGGGATTGGTAAACGATACGGTGAGATTCTTTACCTCGTCGAACGCCCGCTTTTCCTCGGCGCGAAACGACGTGACGTACTTCGTGTTGTATTCCTCGGAGCGGGTGTAATCGGCTTCCTCGACGCGCTGCCGCCATGTCTTGCCTTCTTCGGATAGTTCGGCGATGCGGTCCTCCAATGCCTTAACCTTCTCGTCGTTGGCTGGCGTTTTCGGACGCGCTTCAAAATCGGCAAGTTTGGCCTTCAATACGGTTTCACTGGTCTGGTATTTCTTTTCGACAAAATCCTTAACCTTCCACATCTTGCTTTCGGGATAAAGCTTGCGAAGCTTCGCCTCAAGCTGTGGCGTCCAGTCTTCTTCCAGAGAGTCGAATCCGGTCTTTGGCTTCGCATCTGGCGCGGCCTCAACCTTTGGAGCGGCAGGCGTCTCTGATGGCGTAGCCGGAGGAGTTTCAGGAGCGGACGTTGGCGCGGCAGGCGGCGCAAACTTGGCGTCAACCATGGCGTCAATTCCGCCAGACGATGCTGGCGCGGGGGCTTCGAGTGTGTCAGGCATAAATTAAAAAATTCTGTTTTCTTCTTTCAGTGAAGCTAAAAGCCCATCTCGGTTTGATGCGATCCCGATCAATGTGTTCACGATTTCTGTGTTAATCATGGATGGCCGCTCATTAATCCTTGTAGCGATTAAATTCAGCAGCTTTTGGACGCAATC